>CESD01099199.1_pt1 | contig 40409 bp, 47 predicted proteins | sample 531191 | NCBI WGS metagenome assembly CESD01 (sample SAMEA2622021, study PRJEB7988) | marine metagenome | biome: marine biome (ENVO:00000447); feature: deep chlorophyll maximum layer (ENVO:xxxxxxxx); material: "saline water (ENVO:00002010), including plankton (ENVO:xxxxxxxx)" | depth 188 m
CCCCGCCTGTCGGATTGTTGGGGTAATTTAACCAAAGTATTTTTGCTTTTTTTCTGATGTCTTTAGGTATCTTTTCTAAGTCAGGTTTCCATCCTTTAGATTGCAGAAGTGGCATTTTATATATTTCTCCACCTGCAAAATTACATCCTGCAGAATAAACGGGATAACCTGGGTCAGGAACGATTGATACATCGCCCTCATCAATTAAGCATAATGACGCATGTCCTATACCTTCTTTAGCGCCAATAAGGCTTATAGCCTCTTTTTCAGGGTCTAGATCTACCCCAAACCTTCTTTTCATATACTTGGAGACTTCATCTCTATACTCAGGCAATCCTTCAGATTCAGGGTATCTATGATTATCAGGATTATCAGAATGTTTTTTCATAGAATCCAAAACAAATTTTGGGGTAGGTATATCAGGATCTCCAATTCCAAATGAAATTACATCTATCCCTTTTTCTTTTTTCTCAGCTATGGTTCTTGATATCCCAACAAATAAGTATGGCTCAATAGTGTCAAATCTTTTAGAAAATTTCATTTTAACTCCTTAATTCCCATGTGCCTGAAAAAACTTTCTCTGTCGGCCCCTCTAAATATACGTCTTGACCAATAGACCAACTTATATTTAGAAATCCACCTGGCACATTTACTTTTACATTTTCATTAACCAAACCCTTTTTTATGCAAATAATTCCACATGCAGAGGTTCCAGTTCCAGAAGATAGAGTCTCCCCTGCCCCTCTTTCAAAGATTCTAGCTCTTATTTCATCCTTTGAAATAATATTTACGACCTCAAAGTTTATTCTGTTTGGAAAAAGAATATTGTTTTCCACTAAAGGCCCTATTCTTTCTAAATCAATTTCATCAATATCTACATCGGTAATCATTACCGCATGAGGATTACCTATATTTACACAATTTACAAATAATTCTTGGTCACCTAAATCCAATCTAAAATCTTGAATTTCTATGTTCTCGGATATCAACTGATTGTTTAAAGGTATTTCATCTCTTAAAAAGCCAGGTTGACCCATAGCAACTTTAGCTGAAATCATAAGATTATCATTGAATTGAGGGTACACTTCTCTTACTCCTCCACCTGTTTGGACTTTAAGAGTATTTGAACTTGGTTCAATTATTTTATTATCAAGTACAAATTTAGAAAATAGACGCACCCCATTTCCGCTCATTTCAGCCTCTGAGCCGTCCGGATTAAATATTCTCATCTTTATATCTGCAACATCAGACTCTTTTACAACTACTATACCGTCACTATAAACACCAAAATGAGGTTTACTCATTTCCTTAGATAGAAGACCCCAATCTAAATCTAGTCCTCTGCCATCTACGGCTATATAGTCATTACCTGCGCCATGATATTTAGTAAATTCAATTTTCATTAAAATCCTTAACTATTTTATTAATTATCTCATCTTGAGAATAACTACCCATATCAAACCATTTTATCTCTGGATCACTTAGTTTAAACCAATTATATTGATGCCTAACTAAATTTCTAGTCTTTTTTTTAATAACAGATATCGACTCTTCCAAATCAGTGTCACCCATTATATACGAATAAATTTCCTTATATCCTATACTTGAAAAGGAGTTAGAATCAGAATTGCACCCTTGGTCAATTAATTTTTTTACCTCTTCTACCCATCCGCTATCAACCATCTTATTGATTCTTGCATCAATTCTAGAATATAAAACTTTTCTATCCAAAGTTAACCCATATAATTTATATGAATCAGGTTCCCTTTTACTTTTTGGCATCCTGACAATATTATTTTTTCCCAATTCATAGGCTCTTATCAATCTTCTAGGGTTCTTTTTATCGATATTTAAAGCATTTTCAGGAAAATCTTTTTTTAATTTTTCATAAAAAAAATCCACACCTTTGTCATCAATAATTTCCTGAAGAGATTTTCTTAGTTCGCTATTTGGAGGAATCTCTGGAATATTCCACCCTTCGACTAGCGCTTTAGTATACTGCCCGCTGCCTCCTACAAGGATTGGGATTCTTTTTTTTGTATGAATTTGCGATATAACTTGACTGGCTTTTTTAACAAATTCTGAGATAGAAAAGTTATCTCTAGGGTTTATTATATCTACTAAGTAATGTTTTACGTCCAATCTCTGGGCTTTCGAAGGCTTTCCAGTCCCAATATCTAAGTTTTTGTAAAAAAGCCTAGAGTCAGTATTAATGACGGGCGAATCAATTCTTTTTGCTAGTTTTATTGAAAGGTCAGTTTTTCCTGAAGCAGTTGGGCCAACTATTACAATAGATTTATTAATCACTATCAATCAAGTTTATCATTTTACTAAAACTATCAAGACTCAATGAGGCTGAACCAACAAGCACCCCATCAATTTCCTTTTGATCTAATATTTCTTTGCAATTATCTTCGTTTACGCTCCCACCATAAATAAATGGAGTTTCATCTCCATATGATGACTTAACCTGCTTTGATATTTCAATTATTTGTGCCGTCTCACAAGAATTTCCAGAACCAATTGCCCAAATAGGTTCATATGCTACTATCATATTTTTTTCAAACCCTACAGAACTCTCGCCTAATTGATTGAGTAATATAGATAAATATTCTCCTGAATCTCTTTGTTCTTCTGTCTCTCCAATACATAATATTGGAGTTATATTGTTCTTTGAGGCATTAATGCCTTTTAAAGAAACATCGTGATTTGTCTCATTTAAATTAATCCTTCTTTCAGAGTGACCTATAATCACATAATCAGCATAATCTGAAATCATATTTGCTGATATTTCACCTGTATAGGCACCTTTTGCGTCATGCATACCTGATACATCTTGAGCCCCAATTTTTGCTACAGACTTAAGAACTTGAAAACAGTTAGGAATAGAAATAAAAGGAGGGCATATAATTATCTCAATATTATCGTTGATAATACTTTTATTTATGATTCTAGAAATTTCATCGGAAAATTCAATTCCTTCAGGCACAGTGAGATTCATTTTCCAATTTGATATAAAAAGTTTATTCATTTTTAATTAAGTTATCTATTCCAACAAGACTACCACTTTCAAGCAATTCAAGAAAAGCTCCTCCCCCACTTGAAATATGATCAAAAGAGTCTTTATCCCCAAAAGAATTAATTGATTCAATAGTTGAGCCACCGCCTGCATATGTCATGCATTTACTATCCATTATAGATTTGATTAATTCTTTTGTACCTAAACATCCAGACTCCCACTCAAAAATACCCATGCTTCCATTCCAAATTACTGTTTCAGACTTATTGATTATTTTTGAATACTTTTTTATAGTTTTTGACCCAATATCTATAATAAATGTGTCCTTGTTAAATAATTCTGAATCAATTTTCTCTGTTTTGCTTTCAGGAGATAAATCTTTAACAGTAACTAAATCAATAGGTATGAAAAATTTATCTCTATTATCTTCGTAAACCTTTTTATTAAATGTTTCAGGAAAATCTTCAGTTAAAAAACTTGAAACCATCCCTCCCCCAATTAGTATGCTCTGAACCTTATCAGCTAAACTCATTAGTATTCCTACTTTGTCTTTAATTTTAGCCCCTCCAAGTATTAAGGTAGTGTTAGATTTTGAGGTACCCAATGAGTCAATTACTTCTGTCTCTTTCTCTAATAACCTCCCTGCATAAGATTTAATTTTGTTAGATATCCCGTAAACACTTGCGTGCATCCTGTGCGAGGCTCCAAAAGCATCATTTACATATACATCAGAAATAGATTTAATTTTGTTAATTAACTCAATACCGTTACTTGTTTCTCCGTCATAAAAACGTATATTTTCAGTTAAGTAAATCGATTTACCTGATTTTTTCATTAATTTATCAATATCATTATCATCATTTAAGTTTAAGTGAATGATTGCCTTTCTTAGTTTTTCTTCTAAATATGGTTTTATTTTATTTTTAGTACTTAATTCAGGATCAAAACTTCTCTCGGGTCTCCCTAGATGAGTACATATAATTAATTTCTTAACAGAATCCAATTCCAGCAGTTCATTTATTGTAGGAACTGAAAGATCAATTCTTGTATAGTCATTCTCAGTTATATTTAGATCACACCTTAAAAAAACATTTATATCGGAATTCTTAAAGTCATTTTTTAAATCATCTAAGTTAAAAAGTTTCATATGGCAATACTGTGGTCAATATTTTTTTATTTTGGTTATCACTTAACTCTAGGTCATTAACGATTTCCAAAGACCTTGATTTATAATCACTAATTAAATTTGAAACATAATCCTTATAATTGCTTGCCAATGCTTCTTTCTTTAATGCTTCTAGGTCTTCTACTTCTAGCACTCTCTTTAGATACATTTCACCTATTTTTCTTTTAGTTGAAATATCAGAATTATTTAATAAATAGGTGGTAATAATATTCTTTTTCTTAGAAGAAAATTTATGGAATATTTCTGTGGGAAGATTTCTTGAATCAATAATCAAATTTTGTGAATTTAACTCTCTTACAACTCCACTTATTTCTCCCAACTCTTTAATAATTCCTAATTTTTTTTCATTAATATTACTAATGCTTGGATCTGATGCGATATATCCAAACTGAAAAGCGCAACTAGATAGAGAGCCCGATCTTTTTTTTAACATATTCATAAATTTTTCTTCACTAACCAAAGGGGCTTCTTGGTAATCTATATCTAGGTTTTCTCCTTCACATAAGGTTAAATAAGATGAATCAAATATAGATAGTGCTTTTAAAAGAAGTGTTTCATTAAATTTTGAATTGTTCTCTAATAAAGAAAGTCTCGCTAATGCGTGAAGACCGTCTCCTGTATTAATTCCTTGCGCAGGTCCCCAAGCCCACCAAACTGATGATCTTCCATTTCTTTCCGTAATTCCAGTTTGAACATCTTCATGCACATACCAAGAATTAGCTAATATTTCTATAGAAGTTGCAAACTGATAACTAGGCTTAATGTCGTCAGAAAATACTGAGCAGATTTCTAATACTATGGAAGAATAAATCCTGTTTATATCTTTGCTGTAACTAGAATCGTTTCCAAATTCATCCCCCCATCCAAGTTGATATTTTATAATCCTATACAAATCAACTTCATTAACGTTCACAAATTCAGACATATATTTTTCAAATTCATTATTCATAAATAAAACTCTTTCCTAATTCAGATTCTAGCAAGGATTTAGAAATTGAGCCTTCCCTAATTATTATTATTTTCTTTTTTTCTATCTTTATAACTGTAGATGGAAGGTCTTCTTCTCCGCATTTAATATCAACAAATTTTCCTATGCTCTTCCCTTTAAGGTTGTCTTTCAAAATATCTAAATTTTTTGTTTCTGGGAAGTTAGAGATATTTGCACTTGTACCAGTTAATGGTTTACCAAAAACTCTAATAAGATCCCTTGTAAATTTAAGGTCCGGAACCCTAAAAGCCACAGATCCATCATTTTTAACCGTACCTAAAGGAAAGTTATAGTCTGTTTCTAAAATTAAAGTTAACGGACCTGGCCAAAATTTGCTAATTAATTTATCTATTCCGGTTACATTAGCATTGAATTTATTCAAATCCTCTAGGTCCGCTATCAATAATGGGACTGGCTTATCCACTCCTCTTTCCTTTAATTCAAATAAGTTATTAACAACAACTTTATTTGTTGCATCACAAGCTAGGCCATAAAAAGTATCAGTCGGAATAGTAATAATTTTTCCCGATTCTAATTCAGATACGGCTTCTTCAAGTTCTATTTTATATTTAATATCCATAGTTTAAATTAAGATTTTTAAAATTATACATACATTAAATACTTATTATGATAAACATTATATTTGATGGAGGTAAATTAAATGAATGTTCTTTTAATAGGAGGGGGAGGAAGAGAGTCTGCTATAGCTTGGAAAATATCTCAAAGTAAGCTTTTACGCACTCTTTATGTTTCGCCTGGGAATGGAGGAACTTCAGATTTTGGAATAAATGTTCCTGGCTTATCTATAATTGAAGCGATCGATTTTGTTAAAAAGAACAAGGTAGATCTTACTATTGTTGGCCCTGAGGCACCTCTAACTGAAGGAATTGTGGATGAATTTAGAATTAGAAATTTAACCATATTTGGTCCTACCAAATCTGCCTCAAAGATTGAAGGGTCTAAGATTTGGGCAAAAGATTTATTTAAAAAATATTCTATTCCTTGCGCAAAAAGTGATCAATTCTCTGATTTGAAGTCTAGTTTAGAATTCTTTATAAATAATGATCCTTCTGAATGGGTAATAAAAGTAAATGGAATCGCTTCGGGGAAAGGTGTGTTCATGCCTGAGAATTTAGAAGAGGCAAGAGAAGCACTTACAGAAATATTTGTAGAAAATAGATTTGGCAAATCTGGAGAAAAAATTTTAATTGAAGAACGTCTTCATGGAGTTGAGGTTAGTGTATTCACATTAGTAAACAATAATAAAGTGTCCAATTGTATAGCTGCATGCGATTACAAGAGAATAAAGGATGGAGATCGTGGGCCAAATACTGGTGGAATGGGCGCTATAAGCCCCCCTTCATTCTGGAACTCAGATATGGAAAGTAAAATTAAGAGCAACATCATTATGCCAACAGTTGATGCTATGATTAATGAAGGGTGTTCATTTACAGGTGTTTTGTTTGCCGGACTTATTATTACAAAAAAAGGAATAAAGGTGCTTGAATTCAATTGCAGATTTGGAGATCCAGAAACTCAAGTTTTTATACCCAGGATAAAGTCTGATTTACTAGAAATTTTATTAAAATATTCTACATCAACTTTAGAAGAAAATACTCATATTGAATTAGAAACTATTCATTCAACAGGAGTTGTTTTAGCCTCAAAAGGTTACCCAGAAAAATTTGCTTTAAATAAGGAAATAGACGGATTATCTGAATCAAATCAAGAATTTGGGTCAATAGTTTTTCAGGCGGGGACAAAATCAAGTAATCTGAGTAAAATCTATACTGATGGGGGGAGAGTTTTAATTTGTGTTGGATTAGGTAAAAGTTACGAAGAATCTAGAGAGTTGGCTTATAAAAAAGTAGAATCTATAAAATTTGATGGAATGTACTATAGAAAAGATATAGGAGAAAATAGAGATATATGATTTCAAGATATACAACAAAAAAAATGAGAGAGATATGGGACGAAGAGAATGGATTTAATCTTTGGCTTAAGATTGAAATTGCAGCATGTGTAGCTTGGAATAAACTTGGGGTAATTCCTGACTCAGATCTTAAAAATATCAAGAAAGCAACTTTTGATATCTCAAAATATAATAAATGGTTTGAAGAAACTAAGCATGATCTAATTTCATTCACTAGGGCAATTAGTGAAAATCTTGGAGAGGAAAGCAGGTGGATTCACCATGGGCTAACTTCAAATGATGTAAAAGATACTTCGCTAAGCCTACAGATAATTCAAAGCCTTGATTTAATATCTATTTCATTAGATGAACTTAAAAATGCTCTAAAAAAGAGAGCGATTGAATTCAAGCACACTCCATGCGTAGGAAGGTCTCATGGGATACATGCTGAGCCTATGAGTTTTGGATTAAAGTTAGCTTTATGGTGGGATGAAATAGATAGGCACCTAAAAAGAATTAATGAGGTTAAAAAATTCGCTTCAGTAGGTATGATATCTGGCCCGGTTGGCACTCACGCTAGTGTTCCGCCTAAAATTGAAGAAATAGTATGTAAAGAACTAGGCCTTAAACCTGCTCCAGTCACTAATCAAGTAATTCAGAGGGATAGACACGCAGATGTAATGCAAAGACTAGCACTTATTGCCTCAAGTCTTGATAAGTTTGCTACTGAAATAAGGTCACTCCAAAGAACAGAGATTGGAGAAATCCAAGAACCTTTTGGGAAGCCAGGATTTGTATCTACAGGCTCTTCTTCTATGCCACACAAAAGAAACCCAGAGTTATCCGAAAGAATAAGTGGTTTAGCAAGAGTTATTAGGTCAAATTCAATTGTTGCCTTAGAAAATGTCCCATTATGGAATGAAAGGGACATCTCTCATTCTTCTGCTGAAAGAATCACTATCCCGGACTCTTTTCTAGCAACAGATTATATATTGAAAACTTTTAGGAACATAATTAATGAAATGTCTGTGTTTCCAGAAAAAATGCAAGAAAATTTAAATAAAGGCGGAGGTATTGTTTTTTCTGAAAAAGTTATGCTTTCGCTTGTTGAAAAAGGTGTACCTAGAAAAGATGCTTACGAGATGGTTCAGGCTGCAGCAATGAACTCGATTGATAAGGGGGAAAATTTTAAAGTTCTTATTCAAAATAACAATTTAGTTAAAGATAAACTTTCAAAAAATGAAATAGACACATTATTTGACCATAGCTATTATTTAAAATTTATTGATGATATATATGGCAGGCTAGGATTCTGAATGAGCCAAAGAGGCATTTATAACTCAAATTTGCCCAACATTTCTCATAAGGGCAAAGTAAGAGATACATATCAGTTAAACGACAAACTTTTGTTAATGGTTATTACGGATAGAATTTCTGCTTTTGATGTCGTTATGAATAAGGCTGTGCCAAAAAAAGGAGAAATACTAGCCAAAATGTCAGAATTCTGGTTTAAAAAAACAAATCATATAATACCTAATCATTTTATTGGGCTTGCTTCTGATCCCAAAATTTTTGAAATGATATCTGATTTTCCAATTGCCAAAGACTTGGATGAAGATTTAAAAAAACGATCTATGGTTGTAAAAAAAGCAAAAAGAATTGATGTTGAATGTATAGTAAGAGGTTATATAACTGGTTCTGCATGGTCAGAATACCAAAAAACTAAAACAGTTAATAAAATGCCAATCTCGGAAAATTTAATTGAAGCGGAAGAGTTTCCAGAATTTATATTTACCCCAAGCACTAAAGCAGAGGTAGGTCATGATGAGCCTTTATCTCCAAACGAAACTAAAGAATTGATCGGAGAAGATCTTTATAATCAGGTTAAACTAAAAAGTATTGAACTCTACACTTATGCTCATGAATACTCAAAATCTAAGGGAATGATTCTTGCTGATACAAAATTTGAATTTGGGTTTATAGATCAAAAATTATCTCTTATTGACGAAGCGCTCACTCCTGATTCAAGTAGATTTTGGAGCATTAATGATTATAAGCCAGGAAAGTCTCCTCTTCCATACGATAAGCAATATTTAAGAAATTGGCTTTTAATCCAAGACTGGAATAAACAGCCTCCTGCGCCAGAAATGCCAGAAGATGTTTTAGAAAAAACAATAGAGAAGTATATCGATTGTTTGGAAACAGTTACTGGTATAAAGTTATAAAGCCATGAATGATAATGAAAAAAAACGAGTTGCTTCAAGTAGGCCTCCTGATAGAAGAGGAGTGCCAAAATCTCAAATTAGGGCTGATAGAAGGAAAAGGGCTGAAAAAAGGAAAAAGGTGCGGGACACTATAGTAGTTTCATCTATCTCAATTTTTGCAATTTTAGTTATAGCAAGTTTAGTTTTACCAGGCCTCTTGGGTACCAGAACAAGCGCAAAAACAAGAGAACCCCTCCCTTTTAATGCAGGAGGGCCAACAAGGGCCATGGAAGATTTAGGAAACCAAAAAATATTAGTAGGTTCCGCCCATATTCCATACCAAACCAAACCAGCTACATCTGGACCTCATTGGGCAGTTAGACCTGATGTTGAAGATTTGGCCCCTTTTGGAGCTCCAGTAAAATGGGGAAAATACGATAAGGAAATCCCAGATGAGGCGCTTTTACATAATCTCGAACATGGCGGAATTGGATTTCATTATGATTGCGAATCATCTTGTGAAGAATTGATTGAGAAATTAGATAACCTCAGAAAGAAAGATGATACTCAAATTGTCCTATCTCCTTATTCTGGATTAGATTCAAAAATTGCAATAACTTCTTGGAGGCATGTTTTATATCTTGATGAATTCAATGAAGAAAGCATAAACGAATTTATACAAGCTTATAGAGATCGTGCACCACAAAGTTGGATAGGTAATTATTGGGGAGATGCCATCCAGCAATGATTTTCAATGCTAATGTTAAAGTAAATTTCAAACCTGGAATTAACGACCCTCAAGCAATATCAATTTTTGACGCTATTCACAATTTGGGATTTGATAAAGTATATAATTTTTCAACTGGGAAATTATTCTCTTTTGATATTGATTCTGACTCAAAAGAAAAAGCTAGAGACTTGTGCATTGAGTTATGTGAAAAACTTCTATCAAACCCTGTAATAGAAAATTACGAAATTGAAATAAATTAAGATAATTTTCCTTTAGTGCTAGGGATAGAACCCTTTAAATTTTCATCAATTTTTATTGCTTTTTTTAATGTTTTAGCAAAAGCCTTAAAAACAGACTCAATTACATGATGTTCATTTTTTCCAGATACCGTTTTTATGTGAAGAGCCATCTTTGACTCAACAGCCAAAGTCTCAAAGAAATGTCTTGCCATGTCAGTAGGAAATTCTCCTATTTGATTTGAAGGCTGTATATCTATTGAATGATAACCTCTCCCGCCTAAGTCTAAAGCAACCATAGATAAAGATTCATCAAGCGGAACAGTAGAATCGGCCATTCTTTCAACGCCTGCCCTATCCCCTAGCGCCATGTCTATACACTGTCCTAAAACTATGGCGGTATCTTCGACCACGTGATGTGAGCCGGTTTCAACATCACCGTCAACATTTACATCAATATCTACGTTGGCATGCTTAGAAATTTGTTCCAGCATATGAGTTAGCATCCCAAAAGGAGTGCTAACTTTGCTCAATCCAGAGCCATCCAAATTAATAGCAACCTCAACATTAGTCTCTTTTGTGTTTCTTTTTAATTCGGCTTTTCTCATATCAATTTGTCGACTTATTTATAATTTTAATAAAACTTTTTTTACTTTTTTCATTTGATCGATAGTTCCAATAGTAAACCTTAAGCAGTCTTTAAGGTTTTCATTAGAAAAACTTCTTACAAAGATACCTTCTCTTGCGAGTTTATTAAATATAAATTCACCTCTATTTTTTGCAAATTTACACAAAATAAAGTTTGCATCTGATGGAAATGGCATACTCCACTCTGCAAGCTCATTTATAAAATTTCTGAATTTCTCTTTTTCTGCAAGTATCTTTTCTATATTTGGTTGTAAATCTAATCTATTTTCAAGAGTCACAATTGCTGCTTTTTCAGCAACAACATTAATATTGTAGGGTTGCTTTACCTTAAATACATTATCTACTACCTCACTATTCGCTAACATATATCCAATTCTTAGGCCCGCAATACCTGCCCATTTACTAAAAGATCTTAAAACTATTAGGTTTTTATAATCTTTTATCATTCCTGCTGAAGTTTCCCCGCAAAATTCAAAATATGTTTCATCTACGACAACTAAAATATCCATCTGCAAAATTTCTTTTAAATCTTTATTGGAAAGCAAATTGCCAGTTGGGTTATTTGGAGACGCAAGAAAAATTACTTTAGCAGAATTAATACTAATTTCGCTTTTCAATTTACCAATATCTATTTCCCAATTTTTCGAATTTCTATCAAAAGGTATTACCTTCATTCCTATAGAATCAGCTAAGAAAGAATACATACCGAATGTAGGCTGAACGTCAACTAGAACATCATTCTTTTTGCAAAAAATTTTAAAAATACATTCAATTAATTCGTCTGCCCCTGAGCCAGCAACTATTTGATTCTTATCTAAGCCTGTATATTCAGATAAACTATCTCTTAATAAATCCTGATTGGAATCTGGATATACATTAAATTTTATTTCACTGAATGAATTTTTTATCCCTGCCCAAGGCCCATAAGGGTTTTCGTTTGCATTAAGCCTAATTATATCCTTTTCGTCTAACCGGAACTGTTCCGCCAATTTTTTATCAGAATCGACAGGATCATATTTCTTAAGATCTAATATATGCTGATTAATGAATTTATTTATCATTCACCTATTGCTTTCTTTTTTCTATTTTTTGCTGATTCTGCATGACCCTGAAGCCTTTCTGTCTCAGCCAACTTAACTACATCATCTACAAGTTCAACAACCTCTTTGCTACTCAAATTAATTAAGGGTTGATATTTTATAAATTGCCTAACATTAAGTGCAGATCCAAATCTTGCAGAGCCTCCTGTTGGCATCACATGGCTTGGGCCAGCAATATAATCACCAAAAACTTCAGCAGATTCGTCTCCTAAAAATAATCCCCCCGCATTCCTAATCTCACGATACCTGTCCTTAATCTCTTTTGAAATTACACTAACATGCTCAGCAGCAATAAGATTGCACAACTCTAATGTTTCGTCAATATCTTCAATTATGAAAGCAACCCCTTTTCTTGAAAAACTTTCTTTTATTATTTTGCTTCTATCTAGGCCTTTTGTTTGTTTTACAATTTCTTTTCTAACTAGATCTGCAAAACTTTCTTTGTCTGTAATAAGAATTGGAGTAGCTTCTATGTCGTGCTCTGCTTGGGCTATTAGATCAGATGCAACTAAATCAGGATCTGATTTGCTGTCAGCAATTATAAGAGTCTCTGTCGGGCCATAAAGCCCGTCAATTCCTACATTTCCGAATAATATTTTCTTTGCCTGAGTTACATATTTATTTCCAGGGCCACAAATAAAATCTACTTTTGGGATCTTGTTAGTACCAAATGAAAATGCTGCTAATGCATGAACTCCTCCTAAACAAAATATTCTGTTTGCGCCAGCCATTTTTGCAGCAACAATCAATTCAGGGCTAACCTCATCATTTGGAGTTGGGCTTGTAACACAAATTTCTTTAACTCCAGCAATTCTAGCAGGAACAACAGTCATTATTGCAGTAGAAACCAAAGGAGCAGTTCCCCCAGGGACGTAACACAAAACTCTATCTAGAGGTATTATATTTTCACCCAAAGATCCAGAATCGTTAATCCATGACTGAGGCTTAGAGTTTATATGAAAATCTTCTGACCGAGATATACTTTTTTCAACCGACTTTAAAAAATCTTTATCTACTTTGCTGAACATACTTTCAATTTCAACTTCAGTAAGTTCAAATTCTCTTTTCGAATTATCAAATTCTTGGTTAAAAAAAATTAAAGCCTTATCTTTGTTTTTTCTAACTTCATCGATTATCTCATTGCATCTAAATTCTAAATCTGTAGATTTACTAGAAGATCTTAAATCGTTTTCAACATATTTTTTTGATTCAATTTTACCAATTATCTTTTTCAAAAATACCTCATAAATTAATTTTATCTATTATCGCATTAGATGATTTTTTTAATTTGTTAGGAATGAGATTGGATGAAATAAATGCCGCTTGAGACTTAAATAAAACTCCATCTAGTAGCGGCCTTAGATTGTTTTCTTTCATGGTATTCCCGGTAACAGTAATGTCAGCAATTATGTCAGCATAGCCAATCATAGGCGCTGCTTCTAATCCGCCAGAAGCTGTAACTAGCACAACATTGGTTATTCCAAATTCATCTAACTTTCTTCTCACAAGATTCGGGTATTTAGTAGCTAATCTAAGGTTGTTATTATTTTGCTTAAACTCATAGCATACTTCTACTAAATCGGAAATTGACGTTACATCTATCCAACCATCCGGCACTGCAACAACAAGTTTTGAATCTCCAAATTTTAAATTATCTTTAATTACGCATGAATTTTTAGAACCTTCGCAATGCTCAAGATATCTATCTAATCCTGTTATTCCAAAATGCCCCATACCTCTGTCTATACTTAAAGGTATGTCACCAGATCTTTGAAAAAAAATTTCTACTTCTGGAAAGCCCTTTATTTTTCCAAATAATTTCCTATCACTCTCTTTTTCAATGTTTATTCCTTTTTGCGCCATAAAACTAATAGATCCTTCCGCTAAAGATCCAGACGAAGGCAAAAGAATTCTTAATTTTTCACTTAATTTACTATTCATTAGTACCCAATAACCTCAGTAGTTTTTGTAAGATTTATTGCAAATCCAAGGCAACCTTGGTCAAAATCATAACCTAACCTTGAAGGCAGATCATCATATCTTCCTCCTCCACCTAAAATAATATCTTTGTCTGATTTAATATCAAAAACGATACCATTATAATAAGCAAGATTTCTGGTTAGAGTTAAGTTCAGTGTTAACGCTCTTTCTTCACCTAAAATATTCTGCAAATTCCCTAGCAAATTTCTGAAATCTCTGCAGTTATCGCTATCAAAATTAACTTCATTATCATTATTTAAAAATTCTTTAATGGACATATTCATAATTTTTTTAACTAAATTAATGCATTCTTTAATTTCTTCAATTGTTACCTGACTGGCAACCTTGCTAACAAAACGATTAATAATGTCTTCTTGGGCTCTCATACCTAAATCTGAACTTAATTTATCTTTATATTTACTTAGTATATCTTCAGGTATTAAAGAATCTTTTTCTTTGTTATTCAGGTTAATTAAGTTTAATTGCTTAGCCTTGAAAATTAAATTTTCTTCCCAATCCTTTTCATAAAAATTTTGCAAGTTATTTAAAACTAACTCTGCAATGGAATTTCCAAAGCCTTTTTGTAGAATTAATTCTCTTACTATTCCAACATGACCCAAATCAATCTTATAATTTTTTATACCAACCAGATCTAAGCATTTTATCGAATTAGATAACAATTCTAAGTCAGATTTATTTCCTTTTTGACCAAGAAATTCAGCACCCACTTGATATAACTGAACTGAATCAGAGGTTGCAGGTTCATATCTAAAAACTGGGCCTGAGTAGCATGCTTTACTTATAAAACTCTCTTCTTTGTAATTATCAAAAATTAATCTTATAACTGAAGCTGTAAAATCTGGCCTCATACTAACTAACCGATTTTCCAAATCCATAAAAGTATATGTAGATGATGAAGTGCTCCCCAACGATTTCTTTAAAAACAAATCGGCCGACTCTAGGATAGGAGGGTCAACGTAAGAGTAGCCTACACTTACTAAATATTCTAAGCAATCGTTCTCAATATGCTTTAGCAATTTTAATCTCGAGGGGCCAAAATCCTCAAAATTATTAAGTCTTAAAACTTTGTTATCTGAATTATCCACATGTATATATTAAGGCTTTACCAAAATTCTAAATATTCCTTTAGAATTGCTAGCCATTTTTTGGTAGCCCTCCTCAACTACATTATCTAGGGAAATTATATTAGATATCAATGGAGCAGGGTCAATTTTTCCTTGATTTAGTAATCGAACGCCTGCCTCCATATCTCCAGGCGCAGAACCAACCGAACCTATAACTTCTCTTTCAAAAAACACAATCTGATTAAAGTCCATTTTAGGTTGTGCAGAATAAATTCCTACCAATATAGTTTTTCCTCCTCTTCTAGTGTAATCAATGGAAATTTTGGGAGCTTCAGCAGATCCTGCTGTCTCAAAAACAATATCGTGGCCTATACCATCTGAAACTTCAATCATTTTTTCTATAATTTCTTTATCTCTTGAATCAAATGTATAATCTGCTCCAAAATCTTTTGCGAGCTTCAAACTTTCTGGTCTTATATCTACTGCTGCAACGTTAGCACCTGAAGCTTTTAAAACTTGAATAGTAAGCAATCCTACAGTTCCACACCCGACTACTGCCACATTATCTCCAGGCCTAACCCCTGACTTTCTTACAGCGTGACATGCTACTGATGTAGGTTCAATTAAAGCCCCGTGCTCATCAGGTGTAGAGTCAGAAACTTTAATTAAGTGATCTGAAGGCCATCTCATGTACTCAGCCAAACCTCCATCGTAATGAAAGCCGGCTACCTTCATGGATACGCAGGCTCCTCCCTGCCCTTTTAAGCACCAAAAACAACTATTACAGTGAATTACATTATTTACTGCCACCTTATCCCCTATTTTCAAGGCAGTTGGATTCTTCCCAATTTCAATTACTTCCCCTGTAATCTCATGGCCATGAACAACTGGGGTATCTTCGGGTTGAATATAATTTGGGCCAAATTGCCACTCTTCAATATCTGTTGCACAAATACTTGTATAACTGACCTTTATTATTGCATCATTATCATTTAATATTTTAGGGTCTTCCCAATTACTTTCGAGTCTTACATCTTTGTTTCCGTAATAAACAAGAGCTCTCATTTCTCTTCCTTTCTAATTTCAATAACACTTCCATCTGAATTAATTTTCGCCACCCCTTTATCGCTATGATACGTAATTGCTTTAATATTTGCCTTAATTGAATCCCCACTTTTTATTTTAATAGACGTTTTTTTGTCAGTTGAGTTAGGGAATCCAGAACCATCTGGCAAACTAGTGCATAATTCTAAACCCAAATTATAGTGCCTTCCATACCACGGATAGCCTGACCCACCACCAAAAACTTGCCAGTTCCATACATAATTAAAAATGTCCTTATCAAAAAGCATTCCTATCCCTACCCCTTTTGAAGTGTTTGTGACCGCATACCAACCTTCTTGAAAATCATGAAACATTGCTAGATCTTCAAGTTTTGAATCCTTGGGAGGCACTACTCTCATATCTTCTTTTTTTCCATTTTTTGAAACAGTATAAGGCCATTCTCCCTTTTCATATTTTTTTAATCTTGCTCCTTTAGTATCTTCAGACCAATTAAAAATTTTCGGATTGGGCATATCAATTCTGCAACTTTGGTCCAAAAAAGGGTCTCCAAAAACTATATGCTCTAACCATACACACTCTTCTGTTTCAGAAGATTCATTAGTGAGTTTGTAGTCAATATCAAGATAAGGGCTATTAGATCTAACGCTAAAGGTTTTTTCCATAAAAAATGGAGTCCTGTATGTTCTTACCCAAAACTTAATTGAACATTTTTCAGGTGAATCTTCAATAATTTGGCAATCCCAAGGCATAGTGCTCATTTCTGAATGCTGCCCTATAGGGGCCCCTCGGTACTCTTCAGTATGATTTCCTGCGGTCGGCGCACAAGTTTGCCAGCCTCCTTCATATGTATCTGCCCAAGAGGATTCGCCTGTAGTTGCTAAAAATTTCCTTGTATCCCTTACCCCCCAAACACTTCTCCACATATAATCTATATCGGAAGGTTTATGTACAAATGAATAGACATCAGCACCTTTATCTACCAAAATTATTACTCTAATTTTTTCATTTTCTATAATTGCAACCTTGTTGCCTCTATATTCCCAATCATCAGAAACCCTGCATCCGAAATTTCTTTCGTTTTGATAATGCATTCATACTCCTTGCCTAGTGGTTAAATTCAATTGATAGCTCTCTACAAATATCCCTAAACCAATCTATAACTTCAGGGTGATAAGGAATTCCTTTTTCTCTGCGATGAATTTCTTCCTCGTGTTCTGGGAGTCCTGCGTAAACAACTCTGTCATGCCCAGGGGCAGGCTTACTTTCTTTAAGTTTTGTCAAATAGTCATCTAGGTCTTTTGTAAACTCTTGAAGATCTCCAAAAGCTTCAATATTGTAAGCCGTAAAATGGTGAGCTGTCATGTCTCTTCTTAGTGGACCAAGCCCATTATTTCCAAGGCCTCCACATAATATTTCTGCTATCACGGAAAAACTATATCCTTTATGAGAGCCTATTTCTCTGGTGCCTCCAAATGGCAGTATCATTGGTTTATCTTGCGGATTGTCATATTCAGGAATATTAACTTCCTCCATAATAGGCGACCCATCTTTATCTGAAATCCACCCTGGAAGCACTTTAACTCCAAGTCTTTTTGCTAATTCAATTTTATTACCCGCAACAGAACTTGTTGAAGCATCAAATATAAAAGGAGGATTAACCTTTGTAGGGGCACCGACTGATATTGGATTTAATCCTAGTAATTTTTCTCTACCGAAAGTTGGCACCATACCCACACCACCACCTGTTGTAGCTAATCCAATCATATTAGATTTTACAGCCTGATCTGCATAGTATGCAGCTGCTCCAAAATGACCACTATTCATAACCGTAACAGACCCAATTCCGAATTCTTTAGCTCTGCTTATAGCCTCCCTCATTCCATGTGGTCCAACTACAGAACCAAGCCCCCCATCTCCATCTATAGTGCAAACTGCACCGAATTCTTTTTTTATTCTCCACTTAGGATTATTGTTCAAATGCCCTTGATTAAAACTATCAACGTAACTTCGCAACATATTACTAACTCCATGGCTATCTATCCCCCTAGAATCTGCATACACTAGTACTTCTGCGGCCTGCAAGGCGTCCTGATCTGGCAACCCCACTTTTTCAAAAATACTAGCAACAGTCTTTAAAATGTCCTTAGGTTTGATGAATATTGCTTGATCATTAGGTACGTGAAATCTTTCTAGCATCTAAACTCCTTATCTTTTAATTCAAATTAATAATGCGACTTTATAAAAGTTTTTATATCATTAGCATCTATAGAATTTTTAAATCCTGCAACTATATTATCTAATGAATAAAATTTTCCCTTAAAATTTGTGAAATCTAAACGGGAAAGGCAATTTACAGCTTCTAAAAAATAATTACCTGAACAAAGTACTTTAACAAGAACTTGTTCGCGTTTAAGTTTAGGAATATCTTCCTCAACTATGAAAAAACTAAAATCTCCATTCCAAACTGCTCTTCTAGTAGCGCTTACCAAATTTCATTCCAACTTAGGGTTAATTTTTATGCGATAATAATATTAATTTAATTAGATTATGGATAAAGATCAAAAAAAGTTTAAGTTTATGGGCGAATGGACTCCAAGCGAATGGAGATCTTTTGAACTCAAATATATAGAAGAAATTTCTAAATTAAATAGTATGGATAATGGCTTAGAAATAGCGGTAAATTATTCCAGAAAAGTTTTAAAATCTCATAGCACAAGTTTTTTTATAGTTACAAGATTTTTACCAAAATCTATGAGAGATGAGGTCGAACTTGTTTATGGCTCGGTCAGGTTCCCAGATGAAATTGTAGACTCTTTTGATATAGAAAATAATGAAAAGAAACGCTTATTAGGCCAATGGAGAAAGCATTATCATATTGCAGTTCAAACCAAATCCTTTGAAGAATCATTAGGCGCAGGTGTCCCTGTTCTGCTTGCCGGGTTTGCAGAAGTTGTTAAAAAATATTCAATACCAATTGAATATTACAATTCTTTTTTAGACGCTATGGAGCTTGATGTTAATCCCAAAGAATTTGAAGATATCGACGATCTAATAAATAACTATGTTTTTGGAAGCGCAATTGTCGTGGGCTATTTCCTTGCTTACGTTTACGGAAGTAGCGAAGAAACCAATTTTAATGAAACTTTGCAATCCTCTAAAGAATTGGGAATAGCTCTCCAAATAACCAACTTTATTAGAGACATCAATGAAGACTTAACAAGAGGAAGGGTCTATATTCCAAAAACAATTCTAAGAAATAATGAAATTTCTATTAAAGATTACCATCAAAATGTTAGCCAAAATACAATTAAAATTAACTCTGCTAGAAAAGAAATGGCTTCTATAGCAAATCAGTATTACCAAGAATCCAAAAAGGGTGTCGATAGTTTTTCAAAAGAAAGCAGGATAGCAATAAAAGCTTGTATCGAATTATATGGAAAATTAAATGAAAGAATAATTACTAGAGGAACCAATATTAAAAACAGAGAAAGTTTATCTTGGTCTGAGAAATTAGGCGCCCTTCCAGCAAGTAAATACTGGAAACTCCCCATTGCTTATATAAAATCATGATAGAAAATAATGTTTCTAAAAGTATAGGAATAATTGGTGGGGGTATGGGCTCAATTTCTGCAGCTATCTATCTCATAAAAAATGGATTTGAAGTAACTATTTATGAAAAAAATAAAACACTTGGAGGCAGAGCAAACATTATTGAAAATGATGGATTCAGGTTTGATATGGGGCCTTCCTTACTTAATTATCCATGGGTTTTCGAAGAATTATTTAAAACTTTAGGCGAGAACTTAAATGCTCATCTAGATCTTATTAAAATTGAAACTGGTGTTAAATTTTTATGGGATGACAAAGAAACTTTTTCTGTAACTTCTGATTACCCTAATTTATCAAAAGAAGTATCCAGACTTGAAAATTCAAACATAAATGGCCTGCAATCTTTCTTAAAAATAAATTCTATAAGATATAAAACAGCATTTGAGAAATTATTAAATACTAATCTTGATAATCCTTTAACATGGGGATCAAGATTGGGGCTTAAAGAACTAATCTCTGGCAGCATGTTTAAGTCTATGTATTCTGACCTAAATAAACACTTTAAAAGTAAATATATTAAAGAAGCTTTTGGGTCTTATGCAATGTACTTAGGGGGCTCTCCTTTTAAAATACCTGGCTTTTTTTCTATTTTGCCATACGGAGAAATTGCTTATGGATTATGGATGCCTAAAGGCGGAATATACTCACTGATTGAAAAACTAGAAGAATTGCTCATAAAAAATAATGTCACTATAAAAAAAAGTAATGAAATATCAGAAATTGTTATTAATGAGAAAAGAGAGGTGAAAGGATTAATAAATACAAATGGAGATTTTTATGATCACAAATTTGTTATTTCAAACGCAGATTTAGCAACTACTCACGAAAAGTTAATTAATAGTGCCTATTCACAAAATTTTGAAGGCACTCAAATGACCCCTTCAGTTATGACTTTTTACTGGGGAATAAAAAAGGAAACAAAATTTCCTCATCATATGATTTTTCTACCAAAAAATTATAAATCTTCTTTTGAAGATCTTTTTTATAATAAAAAATTTCCAAAAGGTATGCCTTTCTATACTAGCTCACCATCAACATCAGATAATTCATTATCCCCGAAAGGAAAAAGTACTATGTTTGTTCTTGTTCCTTTGCCAGTCACAGAAAAAAGTGACCAAAAAAATATTTACAGTAATGATATAAAAAAGATAAAAGATAAAGTTTTTGAAAAATTTAATCACCATAATATAGATCTTAATGAAAAAGATATTGAATTTGAGAAAGTATTAACGCCAGATGAGTGGAAAACTAAATTTGCATTGTATAAAACCTCCGCATTTGGATCATCACACAACCTATTTAACATTGGTCCATTTCGAGACGCGAATAAATCAAAAAATATAAGGGGGCTATACTTTGTTGGGGCAAGCACTAACCCTGGCACAGGACTCCCTATGGTTACATTAGGTGGTAAATTAGTTTCTGAAAGGATAATGCATGATATTTCATAAGAAATTTGGTCCTGAAAATAAAAAAATAGTTATTGGAATTCACGGCTGGGGAGGGACTCATAATACATTTTTGCCAATTGAAAAGAATCTAAATGGGGAATTTATGATGATTAATTTTGATTTGCCTGGATATGGCCAATCTTCAAAGCCTTCAAATTGGGAAATTAGCGAGATTATTGACTCATTAGCCGATGAAATTACAAGATTGACTAACAAAAAAGTTGATATTATTGGGAATTGTAGTGGAGCGTTAATATCAATATTATTGTCTAAATCGAAGAAGATAAATGTAGAAAATTTATTGTTGATTGATCCTTTCTCTAAAGCTCCTTGGTATTTTAAAATTTTTACTAATAAATTTATTGGTGATTATGCTTACTCAACCACATTTCAAAATCCACTGGGAAGAGTTTTTACAAATTTTTCTTTAAAAGGGAAAAGGAAAGAGGAGACAGACATGACATCTTCATTCAAAAACATAGATAAGGAAACTTCCCTGAGTTACTTAAGGATGCTTGTAGAACTTGAGGGCACTAATGTAATGGAAGACATCAAATGTGCTCCAATAATTATAAACGGCGAAAATACATTTAAGGCAGCCTTAAGAAGTTTGGATTACTACTCTTCAATATGGAAAAATCTAAAATCAGTAATTATTCCTGACACTGGCCACTTACCAATAGAAGAATCCCCAGAAAAAATAATTAAATTAATTGAAAAAGCATGATTTATATTTTATCTGTAATCATTCTTTCATTTTTGATAATTATTCTAATTAATTCTGTTATTAATTTTACTTATTGGAAAAATAATAAAGATAATAGAGAAATAAAAGAAAGTTTATCAATTCTTATCCCTGCTAGAAACGAAGAAGATAATATCAAAAAATGTATAAATTCAATTGATTTCGATAAAAATTTTATAAATGAAGTTTTAGTATTAGATGACTCTTCTACTGATTCAACAAAAAAAATATTAGAAGAATTATCCAAAAAAATTAAAAAACTAAAAATTATAAATGGAACTGAAAGGCCAAAAGGTTGGTCTGGAAAATCTTTTGCGTGTTTTCAATTATCAAAATATGCCAAATCAAACTTAATATTATTCATTGATGCAGATACAGAATTAGAGAGAAATGGTATAGATAGCCTAGTTAATTTTATAGTTGAGAATAAATATTCTATGGTATCTGCTTGGCCAAAAATTGAAACAAAAACAATAATTGAAAAAATTTTAATGCCCTTATTGAATTTTATTGTATTTACTTCATTTCCTGCCATGCTTTCTAAAAATTCTAATAGGCGCTCGCTTGGTATTGCTCATGGAGCGTGCATAATTTTTTATAAAAAAATTTACGATAAACTAACAGGTCACAATTTAGTAAAAGACTCTCTTTTTGAAGACACTGACTTAGCCAAAAAATGGAGAGATAATGGCGAATTATCTTACTGTATAAATGGGATGAATATTATAAAAGTAAGAATGTATGATAATTTCTCAAAAATCTGGTCAGGGTTTGAAAAAAATGCATACCCCGCATTTAAAAATAATTTATATTTTTTTGGTTTTCATATATTTAATTTTATTATTTTTAATTTACCAGTCATTGCAGTCCCGCTATATTTATTAGGAGTAACTAATAACTTTGTAATATTTATATGCGGTGTAATTATTATGTTTATCAGGATTATTTTTTCATTTAAATTCAAACACCCTTGGTGGTCATTTTTATTTCATTCATTTGCAGAAACAATATTTCTTTTTATTAGTATCTCTTCTTTTATAAAGTATAATTTCATGGGCGGAATTGAATGGAAAGACAGAAAGTATGGTAAACAAATCAAATAACAAAAACAAAGTAATAATAATAGGGGCTGGATTAGGCGGAATATGTACAGCTTTAAGGTTATCTAAAATTGGATACAAGGTATCTATAATAGAAAAAAATGAATCTTTAGGGGGGAAAATAACCTCATTCAGCAGCAAAGGTTACAAATTTGACCAAGGCCCTTCTCTAATCACTCTTCCTGATTATTTTGATGAATTTTTTAAAGATATTGGTGAAAATATCAATGAGCATATTGAACTTATCAAACTTAACCCAATGTGTAGATATTTTTTTGATGACGGAAATAAAGTTGATTATTTTTCTTCTCTTGATTTGATGAAAAAAGAGTTAGACAAAGTGGGTGAGGACTTTCAAAACTTTTATAATTTCTTGTCTATAGGGGCAAAAATTTATGAATTATCAGACAAGACTTTTCTTAATTTTCCCATGGGCAGAGTTCCTAAAAATATAAAAATAGGAGATCTTATTAAATTTCCTTATTTACGCACACTTATGAGTTATAAATCTTTGGTAAATAAAACTTTCTCTAGCCCAAAAATTAAACAGATTTTTGAGCGCTATCCAACTTATGTTGGCTCTTCTCCAGAAAACACTCCAGGCATGTTATTTGTTATCCCTTATATAGAGTACGCTTTTGGGAGTTGGTACATAAAAGGAGGAATTTATAAATTAATAGAATCCTTAGAAAAACTCTTAGTTGAAAATGAGGTAGAAATTATAAAAAATTGTGTTGTTAAAAATATTCAAATTTCTAATAATAAAATTACTGGAGTTGAAACTTCCAAAGGCCAAATTTCTACAAAAATAGTTATAAATAATACAGACATATCAAATCTAAATAAATACAAAAATCAAAAATTGAATGAAAATATAGACGATTATTCATTATCTGGATTTGTGCTGATGTTAGGATTAAAAAAGAAGATAGATTTAAAGCACCACAATATTATTTTTTCTAAAGATTATAAAAAAGAATTTGATGATTTATTTAAAAGAAAAAAATTTCCTGAAGACCCAACAATATATGTTTGCAATCCTACAGCAACAGACGAAAGTGTTGCGCCACAAAATTGTTCAAATTTATTTATAATGGCTAACTCGCCAGCTACAAGCAATATTTGGACCGATGCAGAGATTGAATTAGCCAGAAACAAGGTCTTAAATAAATTAAAAAAAATAAATATTCATTTGGAAAAATCTATAATCGATGTCGAAAAAATTCAAACACCTAATTATTTTATGAATCAACATAATTCATACGGAGGCTCTCTATATGGGAAAAATTCTCATGGAATCAAAAATTCTTTTTTTAGGCATCCTAATAAGGAAAAAACTAAAGGTCTTTATAATGTTGGAGGGACTACCCATCCAGGTGGAGGGACCCCAACTGTGATTAAATCATCCAAAATAACCACTGACTTAATAAAAAATGATTATTAAAAAAATATTAAGTTTGTCAATTCTAGCATTTTTTTTGGTGCTCTTTGCTGGGGGAATATTAATTCAATTCTTAAGCCCAGAGATGTTTAAAAATACTGAATGGACGCCTCCAGTTTTTATACTTGTTGCATCCCTTCTTTGCCTAGTTAATCAAAAAAAGAGGACTATATATTTACTTCTTTTGGCTGGAATAATAGGTTTCTTTTCTGAAATTATAGGAATAATAACTGGTTTTCCTTATGGAGAATATAACTATACTTCAAAGTTAGGCATACAGGTTATGGGAGTACCAGTAGTCCTTATATGTGCTTGGATAATTGTTACAAATTTAGCCTTAGATTTAACTTCATTTTTAAGAATCAGGAAGATATTTTTTCCATTCGTATTTTCGTCTATTACTACTTCTTACGATTTACTAATTGACCCTTTAATGTCGGGCCCACTAAATTATTGGATATGGGCAGACAGTACAGGTGGATTTTATGGGGTACCTATTGAGAATTTTTTTGGTTGGTTTTTGGTTAGTTTATTTATTAGTATCCTGCCCTGGAAAACATGGAATAACTCACTTTTTCCAATATCAGTAAATCTTTTGCTCCCAATCTTCTTTATAACAACCTCTCTAACTAATAAACTTTATTTGCCAGGAATAATTGGAATTTTGATGATTTCGTTTTACATTATAGTTATTCTTAGAAGCAACTCATTTAAACCTGATAACCTCTCCTAAAGTCAGCTTCAGTTGGAACAACATCTCCAAAGTTTTGATCATTTGATTTTAATTCATCTTCAATCATTGAAATAACATCCCATTTGGGACTATACCCATAATCGTTAATTGAAGAAGTTAAATCAAATTCATAAAAAGTTGGCGTGATGGGTAACTCTACTTTGCAATAACCAAGATCTAAATATTCTGACAACTTAGGTACAACATCCTCCCATTTAAAACTATTGGGACCTGCAATTTGATAAGTTGACCCAAAAGTATTTTTGTTGCAAATCATTAAATCATAAGCATGCACAATATCCCTTATGTCAATCACATGTTTTTTCCAAGAGTCCCCTCCAGATGTAGGGATTATAAGTTGTTTTCCTTGGGAAATATGATCCTCTAACTCGGAGATTAGTTCTTTTTTATTTGAATACTTAGAATCCCTTAAGGTTTCAAGGTAATGTCCGGTGTAAAATTGATTCCACCTACATACTTCAAAACGCCCAAAAACATTTGAAAATCTAAGAATTGTAACTGGTAAATTTTCTGAAATGTAGTATCTACGTGATAAATTTTCTGCAAGAATTTTAGAATATCCATACCATTCAGTAGTATCTTGAGGTAGATCAAATTCAGAAATAGGCTTTGTTAATTTTTTTTCAGGATATTTAGAAATCGTTGAGTCTGTGCTAGTAACAATAAGGTGTTTTAAGTTCCTGCTCTTCAAGCATGCCTCAAGTATATTAAATGTGCCTTTAGTATTAATATCGAAATATTGATTAGGAGAAAACGGACCTCCTGATTGAAATGCTGCGCCCATATGAAGAACTACCTCATTATCTGCTACTGCCCTACTCACATCATCATAATTTTCTAAGTCTCCCACCACAATCTCACAGCCAAGTTTTTCCATTTTTTTAATTTTTTGATCTTTACTCCAAGAAAACCCAGTTACACTATGGCCAGATTTTATTAAGAAGTTTGCAACATTAGTCCCAATTCTTCCTGTTATCCCTGTGATTAATATATTCATAAATTACCTCTTTTCAAAATGATATAAAAATCTATACTAGATATTAATATTATTGTTTGGGAGTGATTTTTGAAAATAAATAAAATAATGACAAAAAAAGTCGGTACGATTTCTCCTACCTCAACTGTAACGGCCTGCTCGGCTACAATGAAAGAGTTAAACATAGGATCTCTAGTTGCTATGCAAAATGGCAGTGTTGAAGGAATAGTTACGACATGGGATATTACCTCAAAATGTATAGGATCTGGGAAAGACCCGAAAGATTGCACGGTTTTTGAGGTTATGACTTCTCCAGTATATACGGCTGATTTTGAAACCGATGTTATGGAAGCAGCAAGAGTAATGGCTGATCAGAAGATTAGCAGGCTCCCTGTAATGCAATTAGGGAGTTTGGTTGGGATTGTGACTTTTGCTGATATATCTCAGGCAGTAGATCAATTTAATAATGATGTTTTAGGAAGCTGGAAAACATGAACGAACCAAAAAAAGATCAACCGAACATAATTATTATTCTTGCTGATGATCTTGGATATTCGGATCTTGGATGCTATGGGTCAGAGATTAAGACTCCTAATATTGATAGTTTAGGAAATAATGGAATTAAATTTTCTCAATTCTATAATCAGGCTAGGTGCAGCCCTTCCAGGGCATCATTAATGACCGGATTGACTGGTCACCAAGCAGGTGTTGGCCAATTATCTGGAGATTTAGGTGCACCAGGCTACAGAGGCTTTATAAATAATGAATGTGTCACAGTTGCAGAAGTTTTAAAACAAGAAAATTATGATACATATTTGTCAGGAAAGTGGCATTTAGGTGGAAGCTGGGATCCAAGAGAAAAAGAAAAGTGGCAAGCTGGAACAGACAACCACCCATTACCAACTCAAAGAGGTTTTGATAATTTTTATGGAATAATGGATGCAGCTTCCAGTTTTTTTAGGCCTGAAAGCCTTATGGATGGAGATAAATTTATTGATGTTGATGATCCAGATTATTATTTTACTGATGCGATGTCTGACAGAGCCTGTGAAATGATAAATGGCTCTATGAAAAACAATAATCCTTTCTTTCTTTATTTATCATATACTGCCCCTCACTGGCCCCTTCATGCCAAACCAGAAGATATAGCAAAATATGAAGGTAAATATCTAAAAGGTTGGGACTATTTTAGAACTGCTAGGCATGAAGAGATGAAAGGATTAGGAATAATAGATTCTAAATGGGCTATTTCTCCAAGAGATTCAGATGTGGGAGACTGGGAAGATTCTAAATACCCTGACTGGGAAGATTCTAAAATGGCAGCATACTCAGCAATGATTGATAGTATGGACCAAGGAATCGGAAGAGTGATTGAAACATTAAACAATAATAACCAATTAGAAAATACTTTAATATTTTTCATGTCTGATAATGGAGGCTGCGCAGAGCTGATGAGAGAAGATGGAGATTGGAGTAACACTTCACAATGGGAAACTAACACAATAAATGGAGAGAAGGTTAGAGTTGGGAACATACCTAATTTAAGACCTGGCCCAGGAACAACTTTCCAAAGTTATGAAACCCCTTGGACAAACGTTAGTAACAGTCCTTTTCGCCTATTTAAAAGATGGATACACGAGGGAGGGATAAGTGCCCCATTAATTGTTCATTGGCCTGCAGCAATTAAAGAGTCAAGGATAGAATCTGAATATATTCATATTATGGATATACCTGCAACTTCAATTGAGGCTGCAGGAGGTAAATATCCTACTGAATATAACGGCAATAAAATTAAACCTATAGAAGGAGAAAGTTTCTTATCATTGTTAACTAACAAGTGGTCACGTCAAAAACCTATGTATTGGGAGCACGAAGGTAATCAGGGAATTAGAAAAGGAGAATGGAAACTTGTAAGAGAATTTGGAAAAGAATGGGAACTTTTCAATATGAACGAAGATAGGACAGAATTAAATGACCTATCTACTAATGAGAAACAGAAAGTAAAAGAAATGAGTATAGAATGGGAAGAATGGGCGAAAGTTAGTAATGTGCTTCCTTGGCCAGTAGACCCAAACGTTATGGCGAAAAGGCTGGAGGGAGATCATTCTCATATACACCAGCATAGAGGCCCTACGGCTGGCCAGATTGCTGAAGGGAAAGGTAAGTTTCTTTAATATGCCTTATATAGAAGTTTTATGGTTTCCTGGCAGAGATGAAACCCAAAAAAAACAATTAGTAGAAGAGATAACAGATTCATTCGTAAAAATTACTGGATGCAAACCGAGCGCAGTGGAAATAATATTTAAAGAAATATTAAAAGAAAATAGTGCAAGTTCAGGAAAATTAATAAATGGTCATTAATTTATTAATATTACATAATAATTCATGTCCATCATTGGAACCTACGGTTCAAAGAATAAATGAAATAATAGAAGAAAATAATTTAAAGGCTAATCTATCAACTAAATTATTAAAAAATGACCAAGAGGCTAAGAATTGGGAGTTCTCTGGCTCACCTACTATTTATATAAATAATATACAATTTGAACCTATAGATTCAAATTTATACAGATTAGAAAACTGCAGAACATTCATTAATGATGAAGGAGGGATTTCGCCGGTCCCGTCAAAAAATAAACTAGAAAAAGTCTTAATAAAGGCTTAGTAAAAGGAAAAAATGCCAAATATAAAAATAAATGATCCTTATATAAACTTTCTGCTTTCAGCAACTGATGGGCAAAAATATAGTTTAGACTTACCCTCTTTAGGAAAAATAAAAGTCTTAATTTTTAGTTGCAATCACTGTCCTTATGCCCAAGCTTGGGAGAACAGAATAATCAATATACAAGAAAAATATTCTAAGGATGGGGTTAGCATTATCATGATTAGTTCCAATGATTCTGATGCATACCCTGAAGATAGTTTTGAAAAAATGAAGGAAAGGCACGATGAAAAAAAATTTAACTTTCCGTACCTATACGACGAAACTCAAGAAATAGCCAAAATGTACGGCGCTGAACGCACTCCAGAAGTTTTTGTTTTTGATAACTTAGGCTTGCTAAGATATACAGGCGCAATTGATGATAATTACGAAGATGAATCTGCTGTAAATTCTTCATATTTAATGGATGCTCTTGATAATATTGTTAAGGGAAATAAAGCAAGTGTAGAAATTACTGATGCTGTAGGTTGCACAATAAAGTGGAAATAAATTAATAGTTATTATTAAAAATGTCCCTTAAAGAAAACATAGTATTTCTATTATATTTAATTGCTAATGGGTTTGGATTTTCTGTTTTTGTTGCCCGAGGAACAATAGTAAGTTGGTATATTTTAGATCAGACAAATTCAACTCTACTCGTTGGGTTAATTACATCCATACCCACAATGACCTTACCGCTGCTTAGCCCTTTGGGAGGTAAATTGGCAGATTCTGTTTCCAGGAAGTCAGTGTTTTTTATTGCAAGAATTGCAATTTTTGTAATTATGGTGCTAATGGCTCTTTCCGTAAATCTAAATTTCTTATCAATTACATTTTTAATAATCACTTCAATAATGTTTGGATTCACAGCTAGTTTGGAAAGTGCATCTACTCAAAATTTACTAATTGATATTTTAGGAATTGAAAATATATCTAAAGGTAATGGGTACAAAGAATTATTTAATAGCGGATTAAATGCATTACTTCCTATAACTATAGGACTATTACTTACAATACTTTCCTCATCTATAATTTTTTGGACTCTTCCAGTAATAGCATTAATTGGTTTAGTTTTTGGGTATTTTCTTTTTATTAATTTTAAGCCTAAAGATAAAGAAATAAATATAGATAAAAAATTTTCAGAGGTCACTATAAAAGACGCTATTTTTTATATAAAAGATACTGAAAACATCTTGATATTGCTCATGATTGGTTTTGGCATGATGCTTTTCTGGTCTTTCCCTCAACCTCTTCTACCATTGCACTCAAGAGAGGTTCTAAATATTGGAGGAAGTGGGTATGCAATCCTTTCGGGTCTATATTTTGCTGGGTCAGCAATTGGATCATTGCTAATCACATTTTCAATAATAAAAATTAGGGGTTCAAAAATTCTTATTATTAGTGCCTTGCTTTTCGCTATATTTGCTATTTTTATTTATAATTCAACATCCCCAATTATTTGCAGTATTTTAATATTAGCTTCGGGAATTTCTCATTCAATATGGTGGATCTCTATGCTTGTTTTCCTGCAAACTATAACTAAAGATCCCTATAAAGGCAGGATTGTAGGGTTTTATTTCTCACTTATGGTGTCAATTGCATTGGGGTCTATTTTAGGGGGCTTAATTGCAGAGCATATAGGTATAAAATTAACTATTTATATAGCAATGGCATCTCTAATAATAATTCATCTATTAGCGCTTTTTTCTAATAAATTCAGAAAATTAGATTTAGCTAATCAAGATTCATATTAGTATTGCCATTATATTATTTTTTATGCTATATATCGTGATATGAATCCACTATTAAGTAAAAATTTTTTTTTATTAATCACTGCCAACTGTCTTGCATTCTGCGGGTGGGTTTTTAGAAATTACCTAATTAACTGGTATATTTTAGAGAAGACTAATTCTACTTTCATGGTAGGATTAATTGCTGCAATTCCAACTTTTTTCGTAATATTTATATCTCCATTAGGTGGTCAATTAGCCGATAAGTTTTCTAGAAAAAAACTGTTTTTAATTGCTAGGATAATTAGTTTTATTTTTTTCTTATTTGCTGCAATTTTTATTCATGCAAATTTTTATCCTATTTTTTTTATTATATTGTGCTTTAGCGGGATAGGTGTAACTGCAGGCTTAGAAGTAACCGCATCTAGAAATTTAATTTTAGATGTTGTTGGCTTTAAATATTTAACTTGGGGAAATTCCATTACCGAATTTATAAATGCCTTTCTTAGTACTACGGGTCCTTTAGTAATTGCTATATTTTTTACTTCAATTTCAAATACAATAATATTCTTTTCAATGCCTGCTGTGCATCTAATAAGTGTGGCAGCAGCATTTATGTTGTTTATTTACCTAAAAGAAACCAAAAATGATTCTGACAAAGGTTTAGAAAAAGGAGTTGATAAATCTATTAAAGAGGGTATTGTTTATTCATACAAATCTGTAAATATTAGAATTCTGCTAATTCTAGCTTTTACCATATTATTTTGGGGAGCAACTCAACCTTTAATACCTAAAATCGCAAGAGATACTCTAGGTTCAGGTGCTTCTGGTTATGCAACCCTGCTTTCTAGTGAAGCATTTGGTGCAATGATTGGCTCAATAGCGCTTCCACTTTTTGCAAAAATTTTTAGAAACTCTAAATCAATAGTTGCTTGCATAATAATTTACTCTATTGTCTTATTCTTTTTCTCCTTATCTACGTCTATATATCTTTCAATACTTTTGCTTATAATTGGAGGATTTTTTCACATTATATGGTTTACTGTAGTATTAATTCTTCTTCAAACCATCCCTGATGATGATCATAAAGGGAGAGTGGTCGGTTTATTTTTTACGGTAATCCAGGCTTATGGGCTAGGATTTATATTAGGGGGGTTACTTGGTGAATCAATAGGAATTGTGGCTACTATAACTATTGCCGCAATAATACCAGTTATAGTTCATTTGGTTTGCTATGGCGCCTCAAAAGACTTCAGGACGCTTAAATCTTAAGTGTAATCTTTGCTGATCCAGTTTGCATATCTCGATTTATCTTTTACCGAAAAGAACTTTTGTATTTGAGCCTCATCTTTCCTAACCTCCTCGCAAACTTTTATTATATCTCCAAGTATTTCTTCTGGAACTCTAGTTATTCCATCAGCATCTGCAACAAGCACGTCACCCTCACTAACATTCAGTCCAGAAACTTCAACTTTCTCCCCTAAAGATATCACGTTAAATGGTCCATGCCCTGGAACCCGTCCTTCGGCCCATACGCTAAGCCCAGACCTTTGGATTCCTGGAACGTCTCTAATTGCACCGCATGCTACTAACCCAACTGCCCCCAAACATGAATGCATGAATGCCATATTATCTCCAAACAAAGCTCCTCTGTTCCTAGGGGTATCATTATCCTCAATTATAGAGATAAATGGATAATCAAAAGCAGAAATTTTTTCATAATAATCTTTCCATGGGACAGGGTCTGAACTTGGCTCATTTAATGCTTTTGCTTTGATAGTAGTTGCAATTCCTACTATTGTTGCAACATCTCCTGTATATCTTTTTATGCTAGTGCCAGAATAATCTTGATCTTCGGGCACATACCCTCTTATCCTTATTGCCGCATTTTGCACAGTCGCAGAATCAAAAGCAGTTAAATCATTCAGAACTGAAATATCTATTTTTCCCATTTTTTCCCTTTCTTGTAGTTTATAAATTATTTAGAGATAAAATTATCGTATAATAAATAATTCTTAAAGAACATAAAATATTTTAAATGATAACAATAGGAATAATAAGCATTTCAGATAGAGCTTCAAAAAAAGTTTATGAAGACAAGGGGATATCTTCTGTGACAAGTTTCATAGATGATCATCCCTCATCAAGTCTAGGGAAGATATCAATTGAAAAATCAATTTTAATTCCGGATGACTTGGAATTAATAAAGGAGAAAATTATTGAGTATGTTGATAAGTATAAATTAGATGTAATTATTACCACTGGTGGAACGGGCCCCTCGAAAAGAGATTTAACGCCTAATGCAACTAGAGAAGCTATAGAAGAAGAGTTGCCAGGGTTTGGAGAATATATGAGAAATGAATCTTTAAAATATTCAAAAAACGCAATTTTAAGCAGGCAGTTGGCGGGCATAAGGAAAGATTCTATAATATTGAACTTGCCAGGAAATCCGAAGAGCATTGGAGAAATTTTGCCCAGCATAATCGAACAGATCATACACTTTGTTGAAGAAAGAAATAAAGATTAATAGAATTCTTCTTCTCTTTCCCAGACCTCATTTGAATCAGAGTCCTGCCTTTCATAGCCCTGCTCTATATCTTCAAAATTACCGAATTCATCTTCTTCGCCTGAATCAACAATTCTAGCCCAAGTTTTTACAATAAATATGCCATCTCTAGTAAAACTCACGTAAGCTATTGCGCCTCTTTGTCCATTTCTTTTTCTTACTAGATAACCTCTATCTTCTAATGCTTTAAGAGACTTGGAATATCTATCCTTATCCTTTTTAAGTTCTAAATTAAAACTTTCATTTGGTGTCCAGGGAATTAGAAATTCCGTATCCTCCAAAAATCTTTCATTCCCGGAAGATGTAAGTTTTTCTTTTGAGATAAGCATCAAGTTAGCCCACATCCACATCAGAATGTCTCTCTGAGTTGAACTAATTTTACCTCTGAATTTTTTCAATTTGCCAATATTTATAGAAGATATTTAGGATTTACAGTGTAATCTAAAAGAGATAAATTTTTAATATCATCAAAATAATTGTAGGAGAAAAAATGGATTTTTCAGGAAAAGTAACTGTTGTCACTGGTGGAGCGCTTGGAATAGGAGGAGGTATAGCTAGGAAATTTGCAGAAAAAGGTTCAAAAATTGTTATTGCAGATATTGATATGGTTCACGCAAATAAAAATTCCGAAACAATAATCAATATGGGTGGAGAGTGCGAAACTATATTAACAGATATTTCCAAATCAGAAGACATAAAAAGAATGGTTGAATTTTCGCTTGAAAAATATGGAAGAATAGACAACTTAATTCAAAATGCATTTTCAACAGGGAATTCTACAGAATTCTCTGGATCTGCCATGGAAGTATCTGAAGAGGGGTGGGACAAAGGAATTTCAATGTTACAAAAAGCCTTATTTTTAGGTGCAAAATTTGCCGGAAAAGAACTTATAAAGAATAAAGGAAACATAATTAATATCTCTTCTGTCCATGGGTTATTAATGTCAAAAGGTGCAATTGTTTATGAAGCGGGTAAATCGGCTGTAATTGGAATGACTAAGCAAATGGCTTGTGATTTTGGCCCCTTGGGCGTGAGAGTAAATGCTATATGCCCAGGACATATAGTTACAGAAAAAATGAAAATCAGGTGGGAAGAAATGCCAAAGGGCTTAAAGTTTTTTGAGGAGCAATATCCTGTAAGAAGAACAGGTGTGCCTGAAGATATAGCAAATGGAGTAGCTTTTCTGTGCTCTGACGAAGCGTCATTCATAACAGGTCATTCTCTAGTAATTGATGGAGGGTTAAGCATACAATTACAAGAAGATTTTGGAGTTGATCAAGCCAAATATGCCAAAAGCAATGATATAGAATTCCCTTATTAACTTACGCTAAAAATATTATTCCTGTGCCAGCCAATAACCCTGAAATAATCTTAATAAGAAGATTTTGAAAATCTATTTTTTCAGTAACTTCTTTTTTAATCATTGCTGCTAAAAAAGCACTAAGGATTACAGCAAATATTGGTCTAGCCCCATTGAATGCATTTACTATTGAAACATCTAACTTAGTTAAAGCTATAACAATCATATACATACTAAATAAAGGGCTTAATGTCTCAGCAATAAATAAAGTTAGCCCTCTAGTTCTATGTTTAAAAAATCTATTAAGATCTGAAACATTTTTAAAGCTAAACATAGGGATTCCAGCAGAAATGAATAAACCTAAAGCTCTTATGCTAAGAACTTGTGTAGTTGAGAAGTTGCTACCATCTACAGATTGTTTTAAAAGAACACTTGCAATTGCAAAAAGAACACCCCCTAATAAAAGACTAATGATTGCAGTTTTATTTATTGAAGAAAATTTTCCTTCCCATCTTAATGATGCAAATATAGATGAAATAAATATTAAAAATATACCCAAATATTTTGAATAACCTAAAGATTCATTCAATATGAACAATCCTGCCACTGGAACAATTATTGTATGGATTAAATAAATAGGTTCAACTCTTGATATTTCCTCTAGATCCATAGCTTTGACAAGGAAAATTAAACTCAAACCAAAAAACATTCCAGATAAAATTAGATATAAAAAACTTGAGTTAAATGTTTCTGAATTAAAACCAAATGGATCTAATAAAAACATCGAAATGCAAATTACTAATTGCATTCCTCCGCTATAAAGGCAAAATGACCTGAAGTTTAAGTTGTCTTCACCTTCTAGTACAAAAAATTTATCAACTACATTTACTGCAGCCATTATCAGAGCGGAAAAAAACGGCAATAAAATCCACAATTCCATATATATCTCGATTCTTGTCTTATAAGTTAATTAAAATCCCAATTTGAAAAATTAAAGTTATCCTTATTATCGCCTCTCATCCTTTCTTTTTCTTCTCTTATTTTAAGTTCGGGTTCTAATTCTTCTGCAACACCCTTTTTTCCCAACGCCAACACAAAAACTACATGATTTTTTTCAGGAATTCCTATAGCTTTCTTAACTAGATCTTCACTCCAGCCGCCCATAGGGTGGGTTGCTATACCTAAATATTCAGCTTGAAGCATCATATTTTGACCACAAAATCCTATATCTAAAAATTTTTTATTAATATTCTTATCGTCAAATATTGCAAATATTGCAAATATTTCTGCATTTTTAGCCCAAACCTGATTTGAGTCAGAAAGTGAAGCCAAAACATCACTGTAAGAATCATCTTTTTTACTAACAAATATCACTTTCCATGGCTGCATATTTCTTGAAGAGGGTGCCCATTTTGCTGCCTCAATAAGCAGATTAATTTCTTCAGAGGAAACTGGCTTATCAGAAAAACACACAGAACTTTTCCTATTTAAAATTTCAGGAATAACTTTTCTCTTATTCATAAAAACCTACGTTAGATCAGAAATTTCATTAATTATGCTTTTAGTTTCATGCATTTTATTCTTACTAATATTAGACATTAAATCAAAAACTAGAGCAGACTCCTTATGAAATCCACCATCCAATCCAGCATTATTAAACGTTGAAGAAATTTCATGCATCTCCCCTACCCATCTATAAGCTTTATGAGTAATATTAGGAATTCCCTTTATCATAGCATTATGAAAATTTTTCTGAGAATCTTCGAATTCCTTCATTACCGTGTCAAAGACTCCTAATTTATTTGCGGTAATTAGGGCTCCTGTCATTAAGGCAGTTGACCCTTTTGTAACAGATGCATAACACATCTTAACTGCAGATGCTTCACCTATCTTTTCGCTTAGTATTCTTAAATCAATCCCTTTTTTATTTAAACTTTTTAATTTATTTGCTGATTTTCCTGAAACATAAACTTTAGGAAAAGCTTCTTCATCAGGAGGTCCACCTATAATTCCTCCATCAACATATTCAATGCCTGCACCTAAAATTAACTCACCTATTCTTATTGAAGTTGGGGGAGAAATTGCATTCAAGTCACAATAAATAGTTTGAAATTCATTTCTGCTTTTTTCTTCAACAATATCTTTGGCAACAGTTTCTGATTTATCTGGAGGAATAATAGAAAAAATAATATCTGATTCAGAACACAAGTTTTCCAAAGATTCACAATTTATAATACCTGAAGAAATACTCCTTTTTTGACTTTGTTGAGATCTTTCAGAAAAATCTGAGATAACTTCTATACCGCATTTAACTAGATAACTACCTATAGCGGAGCCCATTTCCCCTAAACCAATTAGTCCAACTGTTATATTACTCATTTAGCCTCTCATGTAGATTTTTTATGTACCCTTGAAGATAACACCTATATGTCGAGTTAGAAAGAAAAATACGACATAAGCCCCTAGAAATATATAAAACCAATAGGTTATTATAGACTAGTGAACTAAGGGGTGTTGTGAATTAGCAGAATATTTTTTCCTCCAAGAAAAATATCTAATAAATGATGCCCCCGCTTCGCTTTAACTATCTTAAATAAAAACTTCTTCAGACGAACCAATAGGGTCAGAATGCAATGTTTTATGTTTAAGAAAGTTCAATTCTTCACTGGAAATTTTCTCAAAATTTAATGCTGCCTCTAGTCCCATCTTAAATAAATTTTCATCTCCGGGGGGCAGGAATGAGACAACATTTTGGGATAATGTAAATTTGACAGCCAAATCTATCATTTTTTTATCACTAAGAGGTTTATACCAACATTTCTCAAAATCCCTATTACTATCTTTCCACATCGTGTCAGCCATGGATTTTAAAGCAAGCACTTCGGTTTTAGTTTCTTCGGCTCTTTTTAGTATTTCTGGTCCAAATCCAGCATTTAAAATTAGGTTCCAATTAACAGGAAAAAGGATGGAGTCAAATTCGTGATTATCTAAAAGCATATGAGCAACTTTAATTGAATGACACGAAAAACCTATATATCTTACTTTTCCTTGTTTTTTTGCATTTATTAATGTTTCTAAAGCACCACCTTTTGCACTTACAAGTTCATAATCTTTTTCAGATTTCATCCCGTGTAGCTGATAAAGGTCAAAATAATCTGTTTTTAAAAGTTTTAAAGAATTTTCTAAATCTTCTTGAGATTTCTTAGAGTTTCTGCTTGGTGTCTTGCAGGCTAGGAATATATCTTTTCTTATGGCTTTCAATGACTTGCCCATTAATTCTTGAGCATCTCCATAGCCTGGAGCAACATCGAAATAATTTACCCCATTATCAAAAGCATAATTAACAAGGCTATTTGACCCCTCTTGGCCAATATTTTTTATAGATATTCCTCCTAGACCAACTATTGATAACAGATCATTATGATGACCAAATTTTCTTTTTTTCACCTTATGAAGATGGGGGAGAATAGTTTGAAAGAGCTTTTCCAGCCTTTCTAGCAATAGAATTCATATCTACTGTTTCAAATATATCAACTTCGCCTACGCCCTGAGCCTCAACTGCCATCTTTATAGCAGCCATATCTTCAAAACTCTCGGCCTCTATGGTCACAATAAAATCAAAAGGACCTCTAAGAAATTCTATATTTGAAACTGATCCACCCATAGATGATGCTAACTCTTGTACGGCTGCCTTCCTATCTTGATCTGGGTTCTCTATAAAAGCTTGATAGCTTTCAGGAGAATAAGTTCCCAATGCATAAAATTTTTTCATAAATCTCCTTTACATAAATTTAATTAATTATAGATTATAAACCATAAAGTGGTGTTTAATTTATTTAACAGCCCAGATAACCCAATAAATCATCAAGTAAAATGACAGGTATTGAATTTTTATTAGCGGAAATGATGCCCGTACTGTTTGGAAATCTGACTAAATACGCCAAAATTTTATTATTTTCACTTAGAACAAACAACGGATAATTTTTAAATGAATCTTTTATATCAATTCCAATATCTAAACATTTTGAATTAATGTTACTGTTTGGAAAATTGCTTATTTTTAATACTGGTTCCAATAATTCTGACTCTGAAGGTAAAAACTGCTGATTAGAAGTTCTTCTATGCTCTACTAATATCAAATCTTTTCCATTTAAATATGATTCAATTTTTTTATAATCTTTTTCTAATTTAAATTCAGAAAATTGAGAGGTATTATTATTTGAACAAGAAATTAAAAAAGCCAAAATAATAAAAGGTATTAGTAATATTAAAATTTGAATGACTCTTTTTATCATATCTCAGAATTAAATATTAATAGTAATAAAAAAATAAACATACCAATTCCATAAACTGTTATTAAACCAAATCTTAACTTTTTATTTTTTGAACCAAATTTTGCGGCAACTATAAGAGGTATGTGAATCATAAGTAATATGATCGTTATGTCCCATTCTCCTCCAATATCCCCATGGTTGAAAAAAATAATATTTATATTTTCTTTATCGACTATCAATGTTAATGATTATGTTCATGAATAGATTCTATTAGTTTTTTTCCAGAATCAACTGAATAATCTATTTTTAATTTATCATTCGATAATTGATGTGATACGAGATGGTCATATGTGTAATGACCAAAACTTTTTCCGTTAGAATATAATTTTTCCTTTTTTCCACTTTTAGATTCAATTTCTATATATATAAAATCACCAATATTATCACCTTTTTTTAAGCCGGAAATTGTTCCTTCTACACTTTGAATTGAGCCAGAACAAGCAATGATTAGCAGCATAAAAATAAATATTCTTTTCATTTTAATTATCGGCTCTTGGCAATGCGCTTTCTTCTTCTTGTTTCGCCCACCCGAAAAATAGTATCGTAAGAACTCCTAAAAATAAAAAATTTCCAGGAAGCCACATTATTAATCCTCCCCAAGTCTGGTCTTCAGTGTGTGACAACATATTCCAATGCAAGGGAGTTGATTCATAGGCATATAATGGGTCTCCAGAAAGGGTAATAAATGCAGATAGTGCTGCACTTGGTGTTACTGCTAATAATAAATATACAATTTTTTGAGGATTTGAAAGATTTGTTCTTACAGGGGAAGGGCCAACAATTGGCCACCAAAGTAGCAAAGCCATAAAAACAAATAGTGCATGATTTATAAAATGAAATGTATCGTATGTTAAAGTCAAATTATAAAAAAATGGTATATGCCAAAAGTACAAGTTTGTAATGTACAAAATTAGAGAGTATCTAGGCTTAGTAATAATACTTAACATTTTTTTTAGTTTAGTTTCTCCTGCAAAAGGTTTTGCTATAAATCCTCTAATTGGTTTAGGGGTGCCCCAAATAAAAACTGGCATAGCATTAGCAGAAAGTAACAGAGGCGCTATAATAACCATAAGGGTTAAATGTTGAATCATATGAATAAAAAACATCTCTTCTGCAAAGTAATCAATTGGCCCTTCTAAAACAAAAATTAATAAAAATACTGCGATGCTTACTAAAAATAACTTAGTCTTCGAAAAAGAAGGCTTATTGATTAGTTTTAATACTCCAGAAAAATAAATTAATACAATCAAACTAACAAAACCTAGGCTAATATATCCATTAATATTTTCTATATGAAGAAAATTCCATGAAGTAATAAAATCATAAAAATTTTCCGCTGTTTTGGGGTGATCGGAACCATGATTAAAAAATTGTAATGAATAAAAAAATTCTGCTTGTTTTAACAATTTAGTTTTTACTTTCTAATTTTATTCTTAAGTTTTTGAGCAAATTTATTTTTATCCTCAGTTATCCATAAAATAAACCCAATCAAAACTAATATTAATATCGCGAAAATATAATCAATCATGCATAAAGTTTAGCAAAAAAA
>CESD01014719.1_pt1 | contig 39655 bp, 42 predicted proteins | sample 531191 | NCBI WGS metagenome assembly CESD01 (sample SAMEA2622021, study PRJEB7988) | marine metagenome | biome: marine biome (ENVO:00000447); feature: deep chlorophyll maximum layer (ENVO:xxxxxxxx); material: "saline water (ENVO:00002010), including plankton (ENVO:xxxxxxxx)" | depth 188 m
TTATGATGGAGAAGAAGCATCAATAGGCAATGGCAGTATGGTTGGTATTACTCTCGAGACAACTGAAGATGTTGATGCTCTGTATAAAAAAGCTATTGAATTAGGTGCAACAGATGAGGGTGAACCGGGACAAAGAGTTCCTACGTTTTACGGGGCATATGTAAGAGACTTAGATGGAAATAAGCTTACTTTTTGTAAGTTCGGATAAATTAAAGAAAGTCTGCTACTGTATCGAAGATAACAAAAGTTACTAGGATTTTTATAGCAAGAGTATTACGGGAAGACTCAGTCATTTCCATACCTAACCATTTCTTAGTTTTTTTTGGTTTAATTTCAGCTGTCATGTCATGTAGTGTAGTTATAAAAATTAATTACAAAATATAGGCCAAAAATCAGAGGAGATACGTAAAAAGCTTCTAGTAAAATCCTGTTAAAAGTTTTGGTTTTTAATTTCCTTTTTAATTGCATTCATATGATTAAATGCAATTTCAATGCCAACCCATACTACTTTTCGCTTTCATATCTTAGAACATATTGGTGCATTTCTCATAAAACTGATTCCAAGATTGTTCAATTGTGGTATCAAGTTATTTTGAACCAGTCACTATCCAAGTGGCACTAGGAAACAACAATCCATCATCTTCATGGAATTGTGAGAATACTTCTTTAAGAGATTCTACTATTTCAGTTCTAAGACTTTCATCTGAGCCTTTTAGCATTTCGGTAACTACAGGATTGATAGCTAGATAATCTTCTGATGCTTGATGCAAAGACTTTCCTGAGAACATAGTTATTTCTTCTTTATTATCATCAAAATTAATATCAGAGAACCCTGAACTTTCAAGAATATTTTGTACATAATCTTTTTCTGCGAAGGCAAACGGACCGGGACTTCTAGGAGGTGGTGAAGGCATGTCTAAGTATTCTTTAATAACTTGAAGAGACAAACTTTGCCAAGGATTTAAAGAAGGATCTTGCCAGCAAACAAAACTAATTTCCCCCTCATCTTTGATAGATGAAAAGATATTTTTGAAAGCTTCGTAAGGATCTTCAAAGAACATAACCCCAAATCGTGAATATACAAAATCATATTCCTCCTGGGCAAGCTGTTCGACCTGAACATCAACAACTCTAAAATCAACATTTGTAATTGCTTGGTTACCTGCCTCTGATTTAGCTCGATCTAGCATTGGAACTGAAATATCTAGACCAATCACTGAACCATCTGGAAGTTTATTAGCTATTTGAAGGGTTGTTGCACCGCAACCACACCCAATATCTAAAACCTTTGAATTATTTTTTAAGTCTAATTTATCTAATGCTTTTTTTCCCAATGGATTTAGCATGATGTCCATTTCACTTTGTTTTACAACCCAGTAATCGCCACCTTTTCCTGACCAAAACTCTTTTTGTTTAATGTTTTTATCTTCCATAATATTTCCTAATTTTTGTATATACTATTACAGAAGGCTAAAGCGTCAATAAGTCTCTAAATATTTCTAAAGTAACTTCGAAAAGCTATACTGTTAAAAATATGGATATTAATAATTCTTTACTCAATTTAATTGGAAATACTCCTATGCTTAAACTCTCGTCTGTGGACACAGGAGTTTGTGAGTTATTTGTAAAATTAGAATCACAAAATCCAGGAGGCTCTATAAAAGACAGAATAGGCTTGTCTATAATTGAACAAGCTGAAGAATCTGGTGAGCTCAAAAAGGGAGGAACCATTATTGAAGCAACTGCAGGAAATACAGGAATAGGTTTAGCTTTAGTGGCAGCACTGAAAGGCTACAAAATTATATTAGTTATTCCTGACAAGATGAGTAGAGAAAAAATACTACACCTTGAGGGTTTAGGGGCAGAAATTATATTGACTAGATCCGACGTCCCAGAAGGTCATCCAGAGTATTACCATGATGTAGCTAGAAAAATAGCTAGTGAAACTCCTGGAAGCTTTCTAGCTAACCAATTCTCAAACCCTGCCAATCCTTTTGCACATAAAACTACAACTGCCCCAGAGATCTGGGATCAAATGCAAGGAGATTTGGATGCAGTAGTTGCAGGTGTAGGCTCTGGAGGCACTTTAACTGGCTTAGCTGAATTTTTTAAAGAGAAAGACCCTTCAATAAATATAGTAGCAGCTGATCCGGAAAATTCTATCGTCGCTGATGCAGTTATTAAAGGTAGCTATTCATATGAAGGTGGAAGTTGGTTAGTAGAAGGAGTGGGAGAAGATTTTATTCCTGATAACCTAGATTTATCTTTAATTGATGACGCTGTAACAGTTTCTGACAAAGAAGCCTTTGAAATTTTACAAGTCTTACTACAAGAAGAGGGAATTTTAGGAGGTTCGTCTACAGGAACTTTAGTGGCTGGGGCAATCAAATGGTGCCAGAAACAAACAGAACCAAAAAAAGTGGTCACTTTTATTTGCGATACTGGAAATAAATACCTCTCGAAGGCGTTTAATAAATCATGGTTACATGACAATAACTTATTAAGCCAGAAGAAAGAAGGCAATCTAAGTGATTTAGTTAACCGAAGAGCTGATAAAGGAGAAATGATTACCGTTTCTCCAAGCGAAACCCTCTTAATTGCTTACAATAGAATGCGTTCTGCTGATATATCTCAAATACCTATACTAAAAGACAAGGAACTATTAGGTATTTTAGACGAAGAGGATCTCCTTTTGAGCGTCACTAAGGATCAAGCAGCTTTTTCTAACAAGGTAACTGAGATTATGACCGATAAGCTGGATATCTTGCAGGTCGATGCAAGTAACGAAGAGTTATTAGCCATTCTTTCTGAGGGTAAAGTAGCTATTATTTATGAAAAGGATAAATTTATAGGATTCATCACAAAAGTTGATTTAATTAACCACTATAGAAATAAATTGAATCAAAACTAATCATGGCGAATAAGAAGAACAAACAAGGATTTGATACTAGGGCGATCCATGCCGGACAAGAACCAGATCCAACAACTGGTGCAATTATGACACCAATATATACAAGCTCTACGTACGTTCAGGAGAGCCCTGGAGAGCATAAAGGTTATGATTATTCTAGAAGTATAAATCCTACTAGAAAAGCTCTTGAGTCTTGCATAGCTGATCTAGAAGGCAGTTCTTTTGGATATGCATTCTCTTCTGGCATGGCGGCATGCTCCACTGTGCTAGAAATACTCAATTCAGGAGATCATGTATTAGCCATGGATGATTTATATGGGGGAACTTATAGATTATTTGAAGACGTAAGAAAAAGATCTGCAGGACTACAATTTACCTTTTCAGATTTGAGTGATTTTTCAAACCTCCAAACATCAATTAAGTCTAGTACAAAAATGATTTGGGTAGAGACGCCAACTAATCCGTTATTAAAAATAGTTGATTTAGAGAAAATAGCTAAATTTGCAAAAGATAATAATTTAATTTCAGTTTGCGATAATACTTTCTGCTCTCCTTACATCCAAAACCCTTTAGAACTTGGATTTGATATTGTCATTCATTCTGCAACAAAATACTTAAATGGACATTCAGATTTAATTGGCGGGGTAGTGGTCTGTTCTAATCAGAAACCTGAATTAGCTGATCAGGTCCTTTATCTGCAAAATGCAGTTGGCTCTATCATGAACCCTTTTGATTCGTTCTTGCTTCTAAGAAGTTTAAAAACATTAGCAGTTAGAATGGAGAGACATTGCGAAAATGCTATGGAAATAGCTAATTTTTTAGAGAATCACAAAGCCATTGAACAGGTTATATATCCTGGGCTAAAGAGCCATCCGCAACATGATTTAGCTAATAAGCAAATGCGGGGTTATGGTGGAATGCTAACGGTAATACTCAAAGGAGGCCTTGATTCTGCAAAATTATTTCTTGAGAGAACCGAAATATTTGCTTTGGCAGAAAGTTTAGGTGGGGTTGAAAGCTTAATAGAGCATCCAGCTATCATGACACATGCTTCTATTCCTCCTGAAGTAAGAAAAGAGATTGGAATAAGTGATGGATTGGTTAGGCTCTCAGTAGGGATTGAGTCTCTAAATGATTTGATAGAAGATCTGGAATTTTCTCTTAAAGGTCTCGGTTAATCTTCCAATTAACAGGTTTAGAGAATTTGTTGATTTGATTTTCTACACCAAGCACTAAAGCAAATAAAGCCATTCTTACAACAACCCCATTGTCAGCTTGCCTAAATATAGCTAGATTAGGATTCTCATAAAGATCTGAATCAAGTTCATTTGCATCATTACGGGAATCTCTAGGAAGAGGATGCATGATTACTGTATTAGGTTCACAATTTGCAGTGTATATGGATTGATTGAGTGTCATTAGGCCCTTATATTTAATTGCATCTTTTTTATCTTTAAATCTTTCTTCTTGAATTCTTGTTACATAAATTATATCAACTTCAGAAATCCCTTCTTCTAAGTTCTCAGTTTCAATAACCTCAATATTAGCTTTTGTAAGTTGTTCAGCTAGTTTCACAGGAAGTTTTAATGCTTCAGGTGAGATGAGTTTGATTGTAATATCTGAATATAAAGAAAGAATTTTACAGAGCGAGTGAACTGCACGTCCATATTTCAGATCCCCTACTAAGGCTATTCTTAAACCATCAATAGATTTTTTATTTTGAGATAGTTCTTTTTCTATGGTGTAAAGATCTAGTAATGCTTGAGAAGGATGTTCATTTGCCCCGTCTCCACCATTCACCACAGGAACTCTACTAGCTTCAGCAAATTTTTGAACCGAGCCTTCATCAGGATGCCTCATTACTATTATGTCGCTATAACCACTTAATACTTTGGCGGTATCAATCAACGATTCTCCTTTAGCAAGAGATGAGGAGCCAACTTCAGTTATTTCTCTTACATTCCCCCCTAGTAGGTTAAATGAGGCACCAAAACTAATACGAGTTCTTGTACTTGGTTCAAAAAACATACTGCCTAAAATGGCCCCTTCAAGTACACGAGTTACTTTGATTTTTGAGGAGTAGGGTTCTAAGCTATCCGCAACACTGAATAACTTCTCAATATCTGAGCGATTAAATTGATCTATAGAAAGAATATGACTACCGCTAAAATCCATGCAGTTTTTCTTGCTTCACATCTCTTATCATAACATTAATAAATAGACATAGGATGAGTTAAAAATATTGGAGAAGACCAAGCTCTCTCTCCAACAGATGCTAAACAGTCATCTTTTGGATCAAAATCAGGGCCACTTGCATAACAGGGTCTTATTTCTATGCATTCACCAACTTCATTGAATTCACATCTTAATGGATCTCCTCCCACCACATCGGATTCTTCTTGTATGGCTCTAACATAATATAAGGAGCTTTTATTACTTGAACTATAATCCTCATCAGAAAATTTGACTGAACATCCTTCTCCTTTGTCATCACATATAAATGTCTTCCAAGGGTCTTTTATATTCTTTGAAATTGCCTTTAAGTCGGTAGTAGGTGTAATCTTAACAATCTCTATTCTCTCAATCTTATTCCTTTCATTGCTTGGGTTGTAGCATTCGTTTAAGCATAACCTTGATATATCTTCAGCGCTCATAGCTGTATACACATAATCAGGACAACCAGGTTTTTGCTTAAAAGAACCTATTGCTCTAACTTCAAATAGTGGCTCTTCAGATGTAGTGACTTCATTCCCCATTGGAATTAATCCTTTTTTAGAATCAAATAAACTAAACCAAAGCAATATACGTTCTCCTGACGTGGCATATACCTTCCTTTCATAAAGAGAATTGTATATCTCATTTCTTTCTAGAGCCGGAGCATGAACGGCTACTAAACCTCCAGTAGAATAAAATGAAGCTCCTCTTTCAGGTGGAAAGAGCCAAGTTAAATTATCTTTTGCACCCCATGAATCCCCCATTGATTTTCTGGCAAATTCTTTGTATCCAGCACCAGCTCTAGCCTTATGATTGTCTGTTGATCCTATAAGGCCAAGTTTAAATGCATTCAATACATCCTTTTCTTTTACTTTGGAAGCTAGAGCTGCTTGAACGCTCATACTAGGTCTATAGGTGTATGCAGGTAAAAATTCGTCTTTAAGTTGACCGCACTGCATCCAATCTTCAGGAGTGGCATTTTCAACTAATCCAAATCTCAAGAAGCCAGAAATGTCATTAGCAAAATCTTTCTTAACTTTTTCAACCTCAGCTGTACATGATTTTTCTTCATTTTCACACCTCTGTCTAATAATTTCCCCAGCTCTCCAGCAACAAGGTTCGAAATCATCTGTTGGGTCAGGGCATAGATAAGTACCATCATCTTGTTTTACAGCATGCTTAAAATTTTTATAGATTTCTGAATTTCCATGCCCTGAATATACTTCTATTAATCTTTGTCTTTCAGGATCATGTTGGTCATTGAATAGTTGTAAACTTAAAGCAGAGTCAGCAGGAGCATGAATTCCCCAAGTAGTTCCATGAGGTATAACTAAAGCTTCCAACTCTAGTTCATCAAGCTTCTCAAATAATTGTTTAGGATTTTCAGCCTTTTCTTTACAGTTAATTCCATTCATATCTTCTAGATCTGCACAAAAGGGTTCTGAGTATGTTGTACTTCTATATTTTAAAAAATCAAAGTCAATTTGTTCAGGTGGAAAATCTATTATTAAAGGCAAAAGAGGTGCAGCTTCATGTTTAATCATCAGATCCAGTCCACTTAAACCTGCACCAATAGGTTTTTCAGGTACTTTATCTATGTCTCTCAAAATTATATTCTTATGGCCATAGTGAGTTTCAGGGGTTGAAGCCATTTGTGTCCACTCCCATCCTGCAAAAGCTATTAAATCTTTTTCATCTTCATTGGATACAGCATCACAATTTCTAATAGATGTAATTGTGTCTTGCCACATTTCTTTGGTAAGACCTTCTGCATGATCTGTAATAGAGAAAAAATCTAAAGAAGAACAAAATCTTGCGAAATTACAAGCATCAGCAGGAGGATGAGCACCTTCTCCTTGTACTACAGGAAGGCTAAATAAAAAGGCATCCTGAGAAAAGGTGGTATGTACATGTAAGTCCCCAAAAAATATTTGATTAGTATTTATAGAATTTTTAATTTGAGGGCGGGGTGATTCAATTATTTCAAAATCTTGAGGTAATTTACCAATTAGTCCCGAAGAAGAGATAAGAACATACGCAATAATCAACAAAACAAATAAGAGAAGGAAACCAAATATCTTTAGAATCTTAATCATGCACTAGGCCCTTACCTCTAACAGAAACCCATTCATTAGTTGGGCTATCGATTTCCCCAAAATTTGTCCCTGTTTCAGCAAAATGATAAACCATTGCTGTCCTCCTTTCGGAAGACTGATTGTCATATGATTTATGCATAAGGAAGCTATGAAATATTAATACATCTCCTTTATCTAAAAGCATAGGAATCTCTTTAGAAAAATCATGATCTTTAATTTCTGTATAACCGTAATTAGAATTTTTTCTGTCATCAGGTAAATGTTCGTGCAAAGGCTCTAGGTGTGACTCAGGGAGTACAACCAGACAACCATTTTCTATAGTGGCTTTACTAGTAGCTATCCAAACTCCTACCTGAGGTTCTCTATCAAATGGGAAGTAAGAAGAGTCTTGATGCCAAGGTTGTCCCCATGCACCAGGATTTTTAAATATAAATTGACTTAAAAAACAATCAATATTTCTTCCTATCAGATCTTCTAGTATATCTAAGAGATCTTTTCTAAAAATGAAATCCTTAAATAGGCCTACCGAATGAATCCGAAATAATTTCGAAATCTCATCTTCAATATTTTTAGCATTATTGTTGGGCTTCATTTCTCTTATGGCTAGATGGCCATTTCCAGCATAGGCATGACTAAATTGATCTTCTTTTTTAATGATTGAATGTATTATTTCAATAACTTCCTGATTTAAATCATCACAAAATTTTTCTGAACAAAATCCTTTTAAAAGAATATAACCATCCTTATTCCAAGATCTTTTTTGCTCAGCAGATATGAAAGAAGTATTTTGTATGAGTTTATTTGCAACTCTTCCTTTTTGTTTATTTACAGCTGAAGAGAACTCTTCTTTAGACTCTTGATTTATATCATCTCTTTCCATAATAAAGCTTATTTTAGAATTAATTTTTATTTTTCCCTAGTTTAATGCAAGTAATTTTGAGAAGATTAAAGAATTAATAATTAAAGGAAGAATAAATATGGCTACTTTCGAAGAATTGAAGACAGGTCTTGAGACAGCTTTTGACTCAGATGGAGCTCAAGGTATTGAAGCAATAATACAAATAAATATAGAAGATTTGACCAATTTTTTTGTAGATATTAATAATGGATCTTTAAACGTAGAAGAAGGTGAGCATGATAACCCAGGTTTATCTTTAACGTTTGATAGTGAGGAGACTATGGAGAAAGTATTCTCTGGAGATCAGCAAGCTGCTATGGGTGCTTTTATGCAAGGGAAAGTAAAATTTTCTGGTGACATGACTGTAGGTCAAAAATTAGGTTCAGTATTTAAAGCGCCTGAATAAGCCTTCTATCCCGCATATTTAACAGAACATCCATATGGTTTGGTTATAGGGTCTACTATCTTTTGACCTTGGCTAAGTTCTTTTAAAGCATTTTTAACGTAGTTTTTTGCTTGTAATAAGTCTTTAAACATAAATCCTCTTCCTCCAGCATCATCAATAGCACCTTGATACTTTAGATAGCCTTCTTCATCAATAACGTACATTTGAGGAGTTGTTTTTGCACTGTAAAGCATTCCTACTTTACCGGTAGGATCAAGAAGGACATGAGCAGGTGAGGCATTTCTAGAAGCTGTTAGTTCATTTGCCTCTTCTTTAGTTACATACCCTTGAGTGCCGGGAGCAGAAGAAATAATACTTAACCAGATCGCTGCCTCACTTTTAGCCAATTCTTGAGTAGATTGCATGTTTTTGGTCTTATAATGTTTAGCAACAAAAGGACAACCATGATTTGTCCATTCAAGAACTACTTTTTTCCCCTTAAAAGAGTCTAAAGAAACTTTTTTTCCAAATGTATCTGTGAGCTCAAAATCCGGAGCTAATGAGTCTATTTCAATAAAAGCAAAAGAAGCATTTGCAAATATAAATAAAATAGTGATTAAGAAATTTTTCATATTATTGAACCTCATTTAAATATGACAACAATATATCCTCAGTGAGGATTTCAGGCAATATCAAGGGTTCTCCTTGGGAAGGAAATAAAAGATATAAAGGCAGTCCAGTTCTTCCATAGCGCTCTAGAGCTGATGAAATAACGGGATCTTTTCTTGTCCAATCCGCCTCTATGTAAGTAATGTCTTTATCACTTAAGATCTTTCGTACTTTTGAGGTTTTGAGGGCTACAGCCTCATTAACTTTGCAAGTTATGCACCAGTCTGCAGTGAAGTTAAGAAAAATTATAGCCTTTTCTTCCCTTAAATCATTAAGTAGCTGTGGTGTGTAAGTTAGTTGATCTTGCGGTTCTTCTAGATCGCTATAACTTGTGGGGATTAACCACAAGGAAAATATTAGAAGTAATATAAAAGGAAGGCGTAACAACCACTTGACCCAGCTAACTTCAGAGCGATTTTTTTCAACAAACCAAAGCCCTGTAGTAATCATAAGAGCTCCAAGCAAGACTTGAATGACTTCTTGATTACTTACTTGACTACTAAGAACCCACAATAGCCATATTGCTGATGCCCACATCGGGAAAGCCATAAATTGCTTAAAGCTTTCCATCCATTGACCTGGTTTAGGAAGAAAGCTCAGTAATGAAGGTTTGGCGCTTAAGATAAGGTAAGGCAAGGAGAAGCCGATACCAAGCCCTAAAAAAATTAGAACAGAGTAAAAACTTGGTTGCAATAGAGCAAATCCTATTGCAGAACCCATAAATGGAGCAGTGCAAGGAGATGCTACAATTACGGCTAGAACTCCAGTCAAAAAAGATTCCATTGAATCACTTTTGTCTAATGATAAAGTGCCAAGTCTAGCTAAACTACTTCCCAGAACTATATTGCTCATAAAAACATATCCCAAAACTACAAATAAATAAAATAATAATGAAACAACTATCGGTGATTGCAATTGATAGCCCCACCCAATTGATTCTCCTCCAGACTTCAACGAGATTAGTAAAGCGGCTATTGTTAAAAAGGTGAATATAACTCCGACTGAAAAAAGTAAACCTTGTTGGAATATTTTATAAGTTGAATCTCCACTTTGCTCAACAAATCTTAATACTTTAATAGAAAGAATTGGAAATACACACGGCATTACATTCAAGATAAGGCCACCTAAGAAGGCAAATAAAATTAATGTAAAGATAGAAAATTCTTGAGAAATGCTTTCAGGTTCTAAAGGATAATCTATGCTAAAGAAGGTTACTTTCTCATTATTCTTTACTTCTATCACTCCTTCAAATGATTCCGCCCCTAAATCTGCCTCCGAAGCTTTTATTTGAAGGCTAAAACTATCATTATTCTTTTCGTAATGTTGTTCTTTTACATAATCGGTAAGTCCATAGTTTTTTGGGAAGAAGTACATAGAGTCATACTGATCTTGCTCTTCCAGTTGCCCTTGCAAGACGTATGAATCATCTAGTTTTTGAACTCTGTAAGAACCATTAAACTCAACAGGTACTTTATCCAATATCTGCAATAACAGACCTTTTGAAACTGTAGAAGTTTTGTTACCAGGCTTAATAGGGAAACTAACTTCAGCTTCTTGAGGTATACATATCTCTTTACAGGTATACCAGCTAACTATTGCATTTAAACTTAGAGGAATAATTGTATTCTTTGAAGTGTAGATCCTTGTAAGTAACACAACCTCATCTTCATAACCAAAAGTCATTAGAGGCTCTACCGGGATTCTTTCAGGTCCTGGCCATAAAATTTCTGAGACCTTTATATCATCTGGTAAATTCCATTTTATTGTAGCTCCTTCCCCTGCATCCCCGGGATTTTTCCAGTAGGTATGCCATCCAGGAGTTAAAGAAAATCTAAACCCTACAAGCAATTCATCTCCTGGATTAATAAAATTTGATTCAGCTAGTAACTCAATTCTAGAGTCACTTGCATAAACTATGCTGCTAGCCTTAGCTTCAATTGAAATTACTGATGCGCAGAGTATTAAAAATAGCTTTATGCTATTCTTATATTTTAAGGATCTTTGTTTTTTGCGCATGCGTAATGATTTAATAAAAAGTTTTAAAGAAAAAGGTTTCGTGACTGTTCCTGATGTATTTAGTACATCAGAAATAGAATTTTACAGAGAAGTTGTTAAAGATGCCATCAAGGAACGAAAACAGAATGATTTAAGATCTTTAAAAGAGAAAAGTGAATATGAACAATCTTTTGTTCAGTGTCAAAATTTATGGGAAGATTATCCTGTTTTAAGAGAGCTAACCTTTGATCAAAGATTGGGTGAAATTGCTTCTAATTTATTAGAAGTAAGTAAATTGAGAGTTTGGCATGATCAAGCATTAGTTAAAGAGGCAGGAGGAAGAGAAACAGATCCTCATCATGATCAACCATACTGGCCAATTAGAGAAACTAACACCATTACTGCGTGGATACCCTTTTGTGATGTATCAGAAAATAATGGACAATTAGGATTTTATCCAGGGTCTCATAAAGTAGAAAAAGAACAGTTTATAAATATATTTTCTGGCAAGGTAGAAGAATCTGAGCTTCAAGAAATCCCTCAAATACAAAATATCAAAGTAGATTATCAAAATCTAAAAATTGGTGATGTATCTTTTCATCATGGCTTAACTTTCCATAGAGCTAAACCTAATTATTCAAATGAAGATAGAATTGTTCACACAGTAATTTTTTTTGAAGATGGAAGTACAAGGGGCGATGAAAAATTTCACTTTAGTGTAGACAGACCAGGAATCAAAGTAGGCCAGATTATTAAGAGCGACGTTACTCCATTAGCTTACCCTATAAAATCAATTCCTAATGCACCAAAGAAAAAAATCTCTGATGATTTTTTGACATTAAAGATGCTAGGCCTTTTACCTAAAGATTAAAGATTTTCTAGTTCAGGCTTAACTAACCTTGTCCAAAGATCATAACCTTTTGCATTTATATGCAAACCATCTTCAACAAATAAAGATGGATCTGGCTTACCCTCAGTTGTAAGCATTGGGTCCCAAACACTGACGTAAGTTAACGAAGCATTTTTTGCAGCAAGATTATTAATTAATTTATTAAACTCCTTTTCCTCTTGAATTAAATACTCTCTTGCTATTGATGGCTTAACTCCGATAACAATAAGCCTAGTTTCAGGTAATTCCTTTTTAACCATTGAGTAAAACAAATTAAAATCACTAAATACTTCACCAGGTGACTTTAGTGCTGCTAAATCATTTGTTCCGCAAAAGAAGACAATGGCTTTTGGTTTATAAGGCTTTACTATTTCATTAAAGTGATAATTGACATGAGCGATTTGGGCACCACCAAAGCCTCTATTTAATGTATTATACGGTGCCATATCTTCTTTAAGACTTTTCCAAAATCTTATACTAGAACTTCCAGTAAATAAAACCATGTCAGTTGGTGGCGCAGAAGCTTTGTCCAATTCTTTAAATTCATTTATTGCATCTTGATAAAAATCTTCTTTACTCCAAGTATCTAAATAAATGGCAGTTTTCTTTATTTCTGCAAGAGATATTTCAACATTATTCTTGTCTGCTTGGGCTTTGATTTTTTTTTCCAAATCGCTAATAGAGTTAGAGCACCCTACAGTAACTATGATAAAAAATAATAAGAAAGTTTTCATTTTACTCATCTAGGCATTCCCAAAATCAGGACTAATCATTCTAATATCATACCCTACAAATGCAGAGAGTTCGTTAATCTGTTTGTTTGGGTCAGAGTTAAAAATAACATCTTTATTTTCAGGAATAACTACCCATGCATTTTCTATCAGTTCAGATTCTAGTTGATTTACTCCCCAACCTGCATAACCTAAAGTCATTAGATAATTTTCTGGTCCTTCACAATTAGCTATTGACTGGATAGCATCTTCAGATGTACTTAAAGAGATATCTTCTGATACTTCCATTGTGGATTCCCATTTTTTTTCAGAAGAATGAAGAATAAAGATAGCACCAGGATTTACCGGACCACCCATATATACGTTTCCTTTAGCTTTCGAATTTTCAACAATCTTCAAGCTATTGAATAGATCTTTTAGTTCCAAGTCTAAAGGTCTATTTATAATCAATCCAAGTGCCCCTAAATCACCGTGATCGCAAATATACAACAAGGAGTCAGTAAAATAGGAAGGTTCTTGTTCACTAGGAGAAAAGTATAAAAGGTTTCCTTTTACCGAGTTTTGAGAAGTTTCATTCATTTTGAATTAAGTTTAAAACTTTAATGATCCTTTGATAAATATTGGTTATAAAAATAAAAGGCACATATTACCAATGCATGCTTAATTGCTCCTTTCTCAATTAGTGAAGGAATTTCGTCTATATGTTTTTTTATGATTTCTATATCTTCCATCCCATCTAATTTTTGCTCATCAGTTTGCTTTACATTCAATGCTAGATACGAGTATGTGTAATTAGACATAATAGCTGGATTTGGTTCTACCATGCCGATTTCAATAATCTCTGAACTTGTGTATCCCGTCTCTTCAGATAACTCTCTGATAGCTGCAGCCATTGGCTCTTCGCCTTCATCAACCATCCCTCCAGGTATTTCTAATGTAAGTTGCCCCGTTCCGAACCTATGCTGATTAACAAGAATTACTTCATTGTTTTCAGTAATAGGGATAATATTTATCCAATCCGGTGAATCCATTACCCACACGGAGTGTTCTGACTCTTTTTTTGGAGAAATAACTTTATCTTCTCTTAACTTAAAGATCTTATTTTCAATTAAAAACTTAGAAGAAACTTTATCCCAATTTTTGACCATTAGTATCTATTATCCTTGTATTTGTAAATTCACAGATAGATAATATCATTCAAATTAATAACTTTTTAAATTAAAAAATGTCAAAACATCAAGCATTAGATACTTTCGGTAGATCAGGAAATCCTATAATTAGATCATCTGCTTTTCAGGAAACTACTACTTCTGGAGAAAGGATGTCTTTAGAGGGGGCAGTAAACAAGACAGGAATTTTGCTTTTTCTTACTGTTCTTTCAGCAGCTATTAGCTGGAATTTTCAAAGTCCCTTGATGTCTTTAGTTTCGATGCTTGGAATTTTTACTGGAGCTATAGCCGCAATATCCACATTTGGCTTTTATTTCTTTTTTGTAGGTTGGATTATAAATCCCAGACCGCATTTAGCTCCCAAAACTGGTCCAATTTATGCAATTGGGATGGGCTTCATGATTGGTATAATCTCTCAACAAGCAGAAGCAATGTTTCCTGGAATAGTCATACAGGCTGTATCCTTAACTTTCTTTGTGGCTGCTTCATTACTATTTGCATATAAAACAGGGATTATTAGACCAACGCAAAATTTTGTCTTAATGATATTTGCGGCAACTTTAGGAATATTTCTTACATATTTCTTTAGTTTCATGTTTAGTCTTTTTACAGGCAGCTCATTTTCAATTTTTACAGATACCGGCTGGATGGGAATTGGCATCAGTCTATTTGTTGTAGCAATTGCAGCCCTTAATCTTGTTCTAGATTTTGATATCATCGAACAAGCTGATGAACAAGGAGCTCCTAAATATATGGAATGGTTTGGTGCAATGGCTTTAGTGGCAACATTAATATGGCTATATATAGAAATTCTTAGGCTTTTAATGAAGTTAAGAAGGTAGTTGAATTTGAATACTTTCATAGCTGTTATCGGAATATTGTCAGCTTTATTATTCTTCTACCTTCTTAAATTTAAAGCTTCTAACAAGCAAACCAACAGAATGAATAGACCAAAATGGTCTAAATATATTCCTTATAAAGACGAAGAAAAAAAAGCTAAATCTGAAGATGCTGATTTTCCAGATAAATAATTAAGCTACATAGCATCTATAAAAAGCTTCTCCCATTCTTCCTGTGTAGGTAATCTAGGAGTTGTTGCGTTACTTGGATCAGTCATTGAGTGAGCAACCAGACCCGGAATCATTTCCTCAGTAATACCCATGGCTTTGAGTCCATTTGGTAATCCAATGGATTCATTCAAGATTTCTATCTCATCAGCTAAATCAGAAGATGTATCTTTGCCCATAGCTCGTAAAATCTTTAAGTATTTATTACCTACATGGTCTCTGTTGAACCTTAAAATGGTTGGTAAGATTACTCCATTTAAAGTTCCATGATGTAATCTTAGCTCTTGGTTGGCACCTATAGCATGACTCATAGAATGCACAGCACCGAGACCTTTTGAAAATGCCATTGCCCCTTCAGTAGAAGCCATCATCATATTCCAACGAGCTTCTTTATCCTGACCATTTTCCACTGCTCTCACTAAGCTTTTTTCTCCAACAACCTTTTCGACACCATCTAAACCAACAGCCTCAGCAGGAGGGTCTATAACTGGAGAAAGTATCGCTTCTATACAATGTGTTAAAGCATCCATGCCAGCACCCGCCGTAAGCACCGGAGGAAGTCCTAATGTAAGTTCTGGATCACAGATTGCGGCATCTGGTCTTAGATGGTCACTAGCAAGAATGAGCTTTCTTCCATCATTCATTATTATGACTGCTCCTAAAGAAACTTCACTTCCGGTCCCTGAAGTTGTTGGTATAGCGACCATAGGCATAGTTTTATTAATTTTTCCAACTCCTCCTTCATTAACTGAGTAATCAACAACATTACCTTCATGATTTGCCATTAGTGCAACAGCTTTAGCTAGATCCATACTTGAACCACCTCCAAAACCAACTACACCATCACAATTATTGTCACGATAAACCTTCAGGGCATCATTTACTGCTTTTTCAGTTGGATTAGCAGGAGTTTCTTCATAAAAAGAAGGAGAAAGTTCATTAGACAAAAGATTTCTAATTTTGTCTGACATGCCCATTGAAGCAAGGCCTGGATCAGTGCATATAAGTGGATTTTTTAATCCCTGTTCTTTAAGTACTTCAGATATATTTTTTATAGATCCATTCTCAAAGTACGGCTTATTCAGATAATTTAATTGCATAATACTGTCCCCAAAAGTTGTAATTCTATATGTTTTTAATTCTCTCTAGAAATAATATACTTACTTAAGAATGAAAATTTTAGATGAACCTAAAGCTATTAGATTGAAGATTATGGATTTTCTCTCTAGAAGAGAGCATTCTGCAAAGGAAATTTTTCAAAAAATGTCACCTAGAGTCGAGTCAAAAGATATGTTGCTAGATTCAATTAATGAACTATTGAAGGATGGCTTATTAAGTGATGAAAGGTTTGCTGAAAGTTATTTACAGAGCAGAAAAGTAAGAGGTTATGGGCCAGTAAGAATTAGAAATGAATTAAAACAACGAGGAATAGATGATCAAATCTTTTATTCCTTATCTAGTGAAGTAGAATGGTCAGAAATTGCTTTGGAAGCTTTAAAAAAGAAAGTTAGAGGTGTAATGCCCTCAGAAACAAAAGATATTTTAAAATTAAAACGCTTCCTAAATTACAGAGGGTTTGATTTTCAAGATATTGATCAGGCTTTTCAAAATATAAAAAATGAATTAGGTCATTAAAAAATTTAATTAATAAACTATACTTCTAATTAATTAATGAGTTATCAAGTATTAGCAAGAAAATGGAGACCTAGGGACTTTTCTGAGGTTGTAGGTCAAGAACATGTTGTTCAGGCATTAGCAAATGCTCTTGATCAAAACAAGATTCATCAAGCTTATGTTTTAAGTGGTACTAGAGGAGTGGGTAAGACCACAATAGCAAGGATTCTTTCGAAGAGCCTAAATTGCGAAGCTGGTTTAGACTCTCAACCATGTCATAAGTGTTCAACTTGCGAATCTATTGCAGATGGAAGTTTTATGGATTTCCAAGAAATTGATGCCGCTTCAAGCAGAGGTGTAGACGATACCAAACAACTACTTGAGACTGTAATGCATATGCCAAGTGCATCAAGGTATAAAGTCTATTTATTAGATGAAGTGCATATGCTTTCTACCCAAAGTTTCAATATGCTATTAAAGACTTTAGAAGAGCCTCCTGAACATGTTATTTTTATACTTGCTACGACTTTACCGGAAAAGATCCCAGCTACTGTGCTTTCTAGATGTTTGCAATTCAATCTTAAGAATTTAACACCCACTCAGCTAAATGAGAGATTAAGCTATATTTTAAAAGAGGAACAGATTAAATTTGATACGCAGGCCGTAGAACAAATATGTAGATCAGGAAGAGGTAGCTTACGTGACTGTTTAACCATAACGGATCAAGCAATCGCCTATTGTGATGGCCATTTAACTGATGAAGGCATAGCTCAAATGCTAGGGACACTTCCTTTTGATCACGTTAATTTACTTTTATCTTTTATAGCAAAAAAAGATGCAGTCAATCTTCTACAGTCTTTGAAAGATATTTCACAGATAAGCGTTGATTATTTAAGACTCATGGATCTGATTCTAGAGACAATACAATTGGTAACTTTTGCTCAAGTATCAGAAGATATTTTAGATGAAACGGAAGTTAAAAAAAGCGCACTCAAAGAACTTGCAAGTACTTTATCTGAAGATGATCTCCAGATTCTTTATCAAATAGGTCTAATTGCCAAGAGAGACATGACCATGGCCCCTAGCTTGTCTAGTGGATTTGAGATGGCCCTGTTAAGAATGGTTTCATTCTTACCCGGCGAAATCAATGAAACTAAAAAAAAAGTTAAAACAGTAATTCAAAAAACCAACTTCACTGAGAAAGTAAATAATTCGACCAAGGATAATTCATCCGTCCTTAATTCAGCTTCTCTTAACGAGGAAGTAAAGGAAGTTCAAAAAAACTCTCATACTGATGTAAAACATCTAGATATATCTTTAGATAATTGGAATCTAGTTTTTACTAGCCTCGATCTTGATGCAGGTACAAGACAGCTGGCTTCACATTGTTCTTTTGTAAAAGCAGATGATACTGTACTTTATTTATCTATGCCTGAAGAAAAGTTGAATTTATTTAATGGCAAGCACAGACAAGAGCTGCAAAATAAATTATCTGATTACCTAAAAAAAGATTGTAATATTTTTTTAGAAGAAGGTGAATTTAGTCAGGATTCTCCAAACCAAATCAAAGCAAAAGAAAAAAGAAAAATACAAGATGAAGCAGAAAGAGCTATCAAAGATGATCCTAAAGTTAAGAAGATTATAGAAGAGTTTGGGGCAAAAGTTATCGAATCAACGGTTATACCCAGGAAATCAGAATGAGCAAAGTTAGCCCTTTAGTAGACGGTCTAATTGAAGCTATGCAATGCTTACCAGGAGTTGGACCTAAGTCTGCCCAAAGGATGGTTCTACATTTGCTGGAAAGAAATAGAGATGGAGGAATTCTGCTTGCTGATATGATGGCTAAGGCTATTGAAGGAGTTGGAAAGTGCAAGAAATGTCGAATATTTACTGAAAGTGAATTATGCGCCATATGTTCAAATGAAAAACGAGATAAGAGTTACGTATGTGTAGTTCAATCAGTATCTGATGTATTTGCAATAGAGCAAAGTAATCAATTTAATGGTAACTACTTCATCCTTCATGGACATCTATCTCCAATAGATGATATCGGACCAGATCAATTGGCCTTGGAAAAACTCTTTAGTCTTGCAAAATCTGATGAGGTTCAAGAATTAATTTTGGCAACAAATTCAACTTTAGAAGGTGAGACGACTTCTCACTATATATTTGATCATCTAAAAGATTTTGATGGCCTAAAGGTAACCAAGCTAGCTCAAGGTGTTCCATTAGGTGGAGAACTAGAATTTGTTGATAGAGGAACAATAATGCATGCTTTTAGTGGTAGAGTAGAGCTTAAAAATTAATCTTTATGAAAGTTTTTATAGGTATACTTTTAGCAACTTCAGTAAATTTCTTGTTTGGATTATTTGGAATATATCTTGCTACTTCTTCCTTCATAATTAGTCTTGCCCCTAAAGGGGTAGCATTAGTAGATTTGACTACTTTTGATTATATTCTTGGTTTTTCTTTAAAATTCTTTGTCATAGTTGTTTTAACCTGGATACTTAGTAGAGTTATGCCTCTTCTAGATAAGCCCAGGAAGAGAGTGCTATTCATCTTTTTCTTAGGTGCTATTTTTGCTTTATATAATGAAGTGGATCTATTTTGGTCGGAGGTTAATTATCTTTGGAGTGTTATAGTGATAGTAGCTGAATCAATTAACTGGTTAGTAACAGCGTATATTCTTTCAAAATTTATTCGACCCAGGCATTTAGGAGCTCTTTAAAACTCATTAAATAAATCTATAGCATTGCAAATATATGTTTTTTAAAATGTTTCAGAAAGTATTATAAATCAACAAAAATATAGAAAATTTACAAAAATGAGCATTAAATCTGATAAGTGGATTAGAAATATGGCAAAAGATCATAAAATGATTGAGCCTTTTGAAGCCAAACAAGTTAGGGAAGATAAAAATGCAAATAGACTTATTTCATACGGCACCTCTTCTTACGGATATGATGTTAGATGTTCTAATGAGTTTAAGGTTTTTACAAATATTCATTCCGCAACCGTTGATCCTAAAAGCTTTGATGAAAACAGTTTTGTAGATATTGTTGATGATATTTGCGTTATACCTCCGAATTCTTTTGCACTAGCAAGCACTATAGAGTACTTTCGGATTCCTAGAAATGTATTAACTATTTGTTTAGGTAAATCTACTTATGCTAGATGTGGGATTATAGTTAACGTTACCCCTTTAGAGCCAGAATGGGAAGGGCACGTAACTTTAGAATTTTCTAATACCACAAGCTTACCTGCAAAAATTTATGCCAATGAAGGAGTTGCTCAAATGCTTTTCTTAGAATCTGACGAAGAGTGCGAAGTAAGTTATAAGGATAGGGGTGGTAAATACCAAGGCCAAAAGGGCGTTACGTTACCAAAGGCTTAGTCGATTTCTTTGAAGGATCTCATCTCAATTGTTATTGGCCTTCTTCCATCATCGTTAAAAATCTTTATTACAGAAAAATCTAAATCAGGAGCAAGCCAAAATATCTGAGATTTATTTTCACCTTCTTCATATCTTCGGGAGACTTTATAAGTTAAAAAATCACCCATAGAAGTTTCTATTCTTTCTGGATTTTTTTGTATATCAAATATCCTTTCTTTAATTTTACCTCTCCAGAAAACCTTATATTTCAGATTTTTTGGAATATTTTCTAGATTTAAATTCCTAAAGTCTAAGCGTAATTGGAGTTGTGCCGAACTTGGTCCTAAAACCTTTTCTTCGAGAGCCACTGTACCTCTTTCTTTTTTTTCTATATAACTAACTTCATTTTCATCCCAGTTAAAAAAAGCGGATGCATTGTATTTCCTCATTAAAATAACTTTCATTGAGAAGTCATATTCAATTGGCTGGATAAAATTATTTTCTAAATAAAAATATTCTACTTCTTCTCTCTTGACTATCCTTCCACCATCTAGATAAGACCTTAATTTCCATTTGCCATCCTTTAGTTGAATCATTTCTACTTCCATATCTCCTACATTGCTCTCAAGGGTTGCAATGGATTGTTTTATTTGATCACTTGAGGCAAAGAAATATGTAGCGCTGAGCAACATTGCTAGGGTAAAAGTTATTTTTATCATTTTTTAATTACCATACCATCTTTAAAAGCCATTTTACCTTCTGCAATTTTTTGAACAACTAAAGGATAAATTTGATGCTCCATTTCATGTATTTGGTCTTTTAGTTGATTGATATCTTTTGTCACCACTTTCATTTCTGATTGAGCACATATTGGTCCTCCATCTAATGATTTATCTACGTAATGGACTGTGACCCCATGATGAGTGTCTTTATTTTCTATAACTTTTCTATGAGTTTCTAAACCAGGATATTTTGGAAGCAAGGAAGGGTGTATGTTGATTAATCTGCCTAAATATTTATCAATAAATACTCCACTTAATATTCTCATAAAGCCAGCTAAAACTATTAAATCAGGATTATAGCTTTCTAAGATTTCGATCAGCTGTTGATCAAACGCCTCTCTGCTTTTAAATTTTGTGTGGTCTACAAAATGATTTTCAATAGATGCTTTAGCAGCTCTCTCTAGACCGAAAGCATTTTTCTTGTTGCTAATGACACAATTGATATGAATTGTACTATTTTCTTTATGAAATCTATCCAGTAAGGCTTGAAGGTTAGAACCATTTCCTGAAATAAGAACAGCAACCTTAAAAGCTTCCATATATTTTTAGACAAAGTTTAAACTAGAATCGTTCATTGGATTATCATCAATAGTACCAATAGTTTTAGCAAAAAAATCACTTTGATTTAAAGAGCCAAGAGTTATTTCTTCATCATCAGGTGAAACAGCAACAACTAACCCAATACCGCAATTAAAAGTCTTAAGCATATTTTCATCAGATAACTGAGCAACATCTTTAATCCATTGAAAATATTTATGTGCAGGCCAGTCACTAAAATTAAAAGCAATAGTAGCTTTTTGATTTGGCTTTAACATTCTAGGTATATTTTCAAAAAAGCCTCCTCCAGTTATGTGAGCGATAGATTTTATATTTATTAAGGTACTTAATTTTAGGACTTCCTGAACATAAATACTGGTAGGCTCAAGCAAAATATTACCTAACTTTTCGCTTTCAACATTTTCAGACAAAGAAATACCACGTTCTTTAATAACTTTTCTAATTAGTGAGAATCCATTTGAATGAAACCCTGAGGATGAAATGCCTATAAGGACATCGCCATTTTTTGGACCATCTATTCCTATTAACTTTTCTTCGTCAACGACTCCTAAAGAAAATCCAGCTAAATCAAAACTACTTTCAGGAAAGCTTCCTGGATGCTCAGCTGTCTCTCCTCCTACTAGAGAGCAATTAGCAATCTCACAACCTTTCGCTATCCCTTGAATAACTTTACTTGCAGTGTCAACATTTAATTTATCAGTTACGTAATAATCTAAAAACAATAAAGGCTCAGCACCACAGACCACAAGATCATTTACGCACATAGCAACAAGATCAACCCCTATGTTGTCATATTTATTCTCCATCTTAGCTATTTCAATTTTTGTACCTACACCGTCAGTGCACGTGACTAGAAGAGGGTTTTTGATATGTTTAGGAAGTCTACTTATAGCGGAAAAGGATCCTAATCCAGAAAGTATCTCAGGTCTTTTAGTGCTTTTAACAAAAGGCTTTATTTTCTTTATCAACTCATAACCCGCATCAACATCAACACCGGCTTGTTTGTAAGTTAGTTCTTTATCTTCTGTAGTCATCGACTTGTAATGGAATTTAGCTTATTTTAACAATCTTAGAACAATACTTCTTTAATAAATTACATATGATTAAAAAAATTATTCTTATTTATTTTCTAGTGCTTTCTTATTCTTTGCTTGAAAGTAAGGATGTCTATGGTTTAAAGGAAAGCTACGACATTATTGTTAAGATTGATGGTTCAGATAAGGCTTCTATTGAAGCAGGAATGAGAGAAGCCCTAGAGAACCTTATGATTAAAATGACGGGGAGTACAGATATAGCTCTTGATAAAAAATTTGATAATTTATATCGAAATGCAGAACAATATATCAGTCAATACAAACTAAGCTCTTCAGGAGAAGTTCTAAATGCAAAATTCTTTTTCGAAGGGCATAACTTAAGGAATTTTCTCTCAGATAATCAATTGCCCCTATTGTTGACTCAGGAATCAATTGTAATGGCTTATTTGCCTTGTGAACTGCAATCTTCTGTGAACGTTTTAGACGCATCAGAAATAGAACTTTGTGGTGTTCTCAAAGATAAATTATCTATTATTTCTCAAACCCGAAATGTTGAATTAGCATACCCAATATTAGATTTTAGAGATTTGAATTATTTAGATTCTTTCAGATCGGTCTCTTACTCAGCATTTATGAATTCAATTACAAAGAGATATGGTTTAGATAACTGGTTAGTTTGTTTTATCAGAGATGATTTTGGAGTAATTTTACAAACAGTAGAGTGTATTTCCTCCATTAGTGATGAACCAAATGGTTTGGAAGAAACTTTTAATAATTTAATTAATAAAATTAATGCAAAAAAGAGCTTAGTAGTTAATAAAAAGATGAGTTCCAAAAGCACAATCTCCATAGAGGGAGTTTCTGATTATTTAACACTTGAGAAAGTTACAGAGGAATTAAGATCACAGATTATAGTTACTGATTTAAATTTACTTAGTATAAATAAATCTTCTATTGATTATGAACTTTCTACTTATGGCAAAAAAGAAGATTTGGAGAATCTCTTGGATATCAATTCTAACTTTATACAGTCAGACAATTCATCTAGAAATAAACTAATATATCAATATATAGAGACTTAAGATGTTATCTGCAATACCTAATTTAATTACAGCATTAAGGTTTATTTTAGTAATACCAATAAGCATCTATATCTATCAAGAAAATTATTTTTTGGCATTAGTTCTTTTTATTATTGCAGGTATTTCTGATGGAATAGATGGTTATTTAGCAAGAAGATTTAATTGGACAAGTGATTTTGGACAATTTGCAGACCCTTTAGCTGATAAATGTTTAATTTTAGCCACTCTATTAGCTTTAGCTTTTTCTGAAAGATTACCTTTATGGTTTGTTTACACAATGTTGACTAGAGATGGGATCATCCTGGTAGGCTCTATGATGTACTTACTTCTATTTGATAATAACCAAGCCTTACCCAATAGATGGGGTAAGCATTACACGGGCTGGACCATTGCATTATTCATAATAGTTTTAGTAAATTCTTCTTTCAATTTTCTGCCCGAGGTTTTTGAATGGCTTTCTATGCTTGGGGTTTTAATCTTTATAGTTTTAAGCCTGAGTTCTTATTTTAATCAAGAAGGTAGGGATATATTTAAAAAAATAATATGAACAAACTGCCAAGGCAACTTCATTTAAACGTGCAGTTAGATAACTCAATAAGTTTGGAAAAATTCATTGAATGTGAATCGACAAAAGATTTTTTAAAAATTTTAATAAAATCTACTAAAGAACAATCTGTATCTAACTTTTATTTAATCTGGGGCTCACAAGGCAGAGGTAAGTCCTATGTTATGCAAGGACTTCATAAGAAATACATCCAAGAAGGTAAAAAGACTTTTCATTTTTCCTTCGAAGATAAGAGGATAAATTCAACTGAAATTCTTATGAATTTAAGCTCTTTAGAAGCAATATTTATTGAAGACTTTGAGTCGATGGAAGATTCTGAGGATTGGGAAAGGGGGATGTTTAACTTGATTAATGAATGCTATATGAACGGTACGAAGATTTATCTTTCTTCGAATAAAGTTATTAAAAATATGCAAATAAGACTTGCTGATCTTGCTTCTAGGCTATCATCTTTCACAGCAATCGAGATACCAGAAATTACTGAGGAAGAAAAAATACAAGCCTTAATTCAATCTTCTACTAGGAAAGGACTCGTTCTAGATGAAAGAACGCTTAAATATATTGTCAACTATACTTCAAGAAGCTTATCTGATTTATTAAAGTTATTGAATGAATTGGATAGCTTTTCTCTTCAGAAGAAGAAAAAGATTTCTACCGCTTTGGTAAGAGAAATGATAAATACTAAATAAGGCAATCCTCGCATCTAACATACAAGCCTTTAGGATCATTTAATGTTTCTATCTCTTGCAATGACTTTATAGATTCTTTAAAGATAATATTATTTCTTATCATTTCAGGAATAAATAATTTTAAGACGGAAGAAAAGCTTTCTAATAATTGTTGTCTCCAATCAAGTTCTTGCGAAGGGTAATAGGTTGTAAATTCATCAATTTCAGCTAGCTTGGCCGCTCTTTCTATTGCTTCTTCTAAGTTTCCTAGATTATCTATTAGACCAAGTTCTAGCGCAGTACTTCCAGCCCACACTCTACCTTGGGCTATTTTATCAACTTCTTCGGTCGACATATTCCTTGCCTTACTAACAAGATTTAAGAATCTTTCATATCCATAATCTATTTCCTGTTGCATGAGTCTTGATAATGCTGGATCTAAAGGTTGAGCAATATTACCGGATAGGTCTAAAGTAGATGTCTTTACACCATCACTGTTTATTCCTATTTCATTTAAGGCTCTATCAAAGGTAGGAATAATGCCAAATATTCCTATTGAACCAGTAACCGTGTTATGAGAAGCCCAAATTTCATCAGCATTTGCTGAAATCCAATAACCTCCTGAGGCGGCAACATTACCCATTGATGCAATAATTGTTTTCCCCTTTTCTTTGGCAGCTAGCAGCTCTTGTCTTATCAACTCTGAAGCAAAGACTCCGCCCCCTCCTGAATCTACCCTTAATACAATTGCCTTAGTATTTTTATTTTCATGCGCTTCCTTAATAAGATTAGAAGTAGAATCTCCTCCAATGGTTCCGGGAGGTTGGGTTCCATCAACAATAGTTCCTCTTGCAACAATGACAGCTATTTTATTGTCCGATGTATTAACCTCTTTCTCAGACTGAATTAACTTGAAATATTCGAAGCCAGATATTTGGGAAAAAGTTTTTTTGTTTTCAGATTCTCCAAATTTTTTTAATAAGTATTCTCTTTGCTCTCTTCTGCTTAAAAGGTTATCAATTAATCCATATGATAATAACGCATGTGCTAATCCTTTTTTTGATTTAGAAGCAACTTCGTCGGCATTGTCAATTAGGAATTGAATGTCCTGAGGATTAAGTCCTCTATTGTTAGAAACTACATTTTTCCACGAATCCCAAAGCACATTTAGATAAGCAAGGTTAGCTTCTTTAGCCGCTTCAGACATATCATTCCTTAAATAAGGTTCTACGGCTGATTTGAAAGTTCCAACTCTAAATATATTGAAATCTATTTTGAGTTTATCCAAAAATGCTTTGAAATATAGTTTGGACCTTCCAAAGCCATCTACAAATATAAATCCATCTGGGTCCATAATTATCTCATCAGCAAAAGATGCTAAATAATAACCACTTCTTCCGTAACTATCTCCAACTGCAATTATGTTCTTACCAGAATCTTTAACTTTCTGTAATACGTTTCCAACATCATACAAAACTGCCTGTCCAGTTCCTTCTATATTGTCTAATCTCAAGACTATATCTGTTACTCTGTCATCATTTGCCGCTGATTCTAGAACTTCAAGCAGATCACCTACATATAATTCCGAAGGTCCTTGTCCTCTGATGACATCAAAAGGATCATCAGATCCAGCTACTTGCTCAACAATAGGACCTGCAGGACTCAATACTAAAGCCTTACTAGAAGGGTCTTCAAAATCTTTTGTAAAAAAGGAAGCAATAAATGAAATAATAGCTAAAAGAACAACTAATAAAAATAAGCTATTTAAAGTTAGAAAGAATAACTCTCCAGAAAAAAGCCAAGAGAAAGGATTTTCTTTTATTCTTTGAAAAAAACTTTTTTGTTCCATTACAACTCCATAATTTTTAAATTAAAGATAAGACGTTCTCAGGCGGTCTACCTATAACAGCTTTATCTCCTTTTATGACTATTGGTCTTTCAAGTAATTTTGGATTTTCTACCATAAAGTTAATCAAATCATTGTTAGTAAATTTATCATTTTTTAGATCCAACTCTTTGTATTCATCTTCTCCTTTTCTCAGTATATCTCTAGGACTAAGTTCTAACTTATTTAATATAGATTCAATCTCTTCTTTGGTAAGCGGCTTATCTAAATATAAAATAATCTCTGTTTCTAGATCATGCTGATGAAGAATTTCTAGAGTTTGTCTAGATTTACTGCACCTTGGGTTATGGTAGATGATAAAATCACTCATAATTTTTAAGTTTAATCTTTATATGAATAAAAATATTAAAATATCTTTTATTTTCTCGGTTTTAGTATTTCTATGTGCTTGTTCAAAACCTGATTATGAACTATTTGAAGGGTACAAGGGAAATAAAAGTGATTTCCTTGGAAAATGGTTAGTTGTAAATTATTGGGCTGATTGGTGTCCTCCATGTATTAAAGAAATGCCAGAATTAGAAAGTTTTCATAACCAAAATAAAAATAAAGCTTTGGTTCTAGCTTACAATTTTGATCGATTAGAAGGAGACGAACTTAAAGACCAAATTAAAAGATTTAAAGTTAACGTCCCAAGTATTTTAACAGATCCAGGATTACTGTTTGGTTGGGAAACTCCACCTAGTCTTCCAGCAACATACATATTAACTCCTGAAGGTAAATTGGTTGAGACACTAATAGGACCTCAAACTAGAGACAGCCTAGAGGAAATTCTTTCTAAATACGAATCATGAATTTGAAATAGCTAAAAATACTTCAGGGTTTATTGGCACTCCCATTAGATAAATTTCCCAATGCAAATGAGGACCAGTCACTCTCCCTGTTTGACCAATCAATCCAATAATATCTCCTGTTGTTACTTTATCCCCCTTTTTAACTTTTACTTTACTCAGATGAGAATAACTGCTTACTAGACCAGCTCCATGATTTAAATAGATTACATTTCCTTTATAGAAAAAGTTTGAAGCAATGATAACTTCTCCATTTAAAGGTGCTATAACTTCTGTACCTTCTGGGGCAGCAATATCCATTCCACTATGCCTATTTCTTGGTTTGTTATTAATAAACCTTCTTACACCGAACTCGCTACTCATAATTCCCTGAACTGGTTTGATCATTTCCCAATTCTTAACTTTTAATACAGAAACAGTATTTTTAGCTTTCTGACTTAATTCGTACTCCTCTCTAATTCTAGGTAATAAATCTTTACTTGGACTTACATAGTCTTGGTTCGATATCGTAATTCTTGATTCTCTATAGTTCTTTTCTAAAACTTCACTAGCACTTAATAAGTTACTACCTTGTGTTATTTCTATTATGTTCTTTTCAAAATCTAAAGGTATAGGTATAAATATTTTGTAATTGTTGAAAGAGGATTTGCAGATGTAAGATTTTAAGCCTCCTGAAATAATTTTCTCGTTCTCATTAAATTTTGTCTTTAGAATCTCAACACTCAAAACTCCACCCGGGTAAGGGCTGTTTATGGGAAATTCACAATTATTAGATATGAATATTTGTTTATTTAGGGCGCATGAGCCTAGCAGTACACTTAAAAATATAGCTAATAGCTTAATTCTCATCAGAAACCTTAATAACTTTTGTTAGGATCTGCCCCTCTTTGAGTTTTCCCTTTAACTCGTCTCCTATTTTCACCTGTGAGTAAGAGTTAACTACTTGCTCTTTTTCTCCTTTGGTTAAGATTGAATACCCTCTTGAAAGAACTGAAAGAGGGCTAACAGCCTCAAGCGTTTTAGAACTCGATAAGAACTGGTTTCTTTTTTTGCCTACAACCTCTTGGATAGATCGTTTAATATCCTTAATTGAGTCTTCTATTCTTTTTTTATTATTCTCCACTCTTACTACCGGAGAAAATTCTTTTAGAGATGATAAAAAAATATTAATTTTACTACTAGAAATTAGAATAATTCTTTGTATAAGATTACCTAACTGTATTTCAAGCCCATCAATTTTTTGAGATATTTCCCTTAACTTATCCCCGGGGTGCTTGATAAGCTTTGCTAGAATTTTTAGACCTTCCCTCTGTTTTACCAATTCATTCCTAATGCTCAAATTAAGGTCTTTTTGTATGGAAGTTAAGTTCGCAAATAGATTACTATGGTTTTGGCTAATTATTTCGGCCGCTGCAGAAGGAGTAGGGGCTCTTAAATCAGAAACAAAATCTGAAATCGTAAAATCAGTTTCATGACCAACAGCACTAATTAAAGGTATTTCTGAATTAAAAATTGCTCTGGCAACTGACTCCATGTTGAAACACCAAAGATCTTCCATAGATCCTCCACCTCTTGCAAGGATGACGAGATCTGATTGTCGATAAGAATTAACTCTTTCAATTGCATTACATATACTTTTTTCAGCCTGTTTCCCTTGAACTTTTGCTTCAACCAAAGTCAATGCTATGTTGGGAGATCTCCTGCTCAAAACGTTAATAATATCTTTGATTACAGCACCAGTGGCAGATGTAATAACAGAAACTTCTAAAGGAAATTCTGGTAGATCTTTTTTATTCAAATCATCAAACAAACCTTCTTTATCAAGCTTCTTCTTTAGATCTTCATATGCTCTAAGAAGAGCTCCTTCACCGGATACCTCAATATGCTTAACATTAAATTGATAACGTCCCGATGGAGAATAAATACTTACATTGCCATTAAGAATTAATTCGTCACCTATTTTTGGTTCGAATAGCAGATTGATATTGTCAAATTTAAACATTACACAATCTAAAGCTGACTTTTTATCTTTTATGGTAAAGTACCAATGTCCTGATCCATGAGCAGTAAAGCTTGAAATTTCTCCTTGTATCCAGACGTTAGAAAGATTTTTTTCAAGCAAACCTTTTGCTATATCGTTAACGTCAGAAACAGAAATTATTTCTTGGTTGTTTTGAATAAAACTGCTCATAAAATTACATTCAAAGTATAACTTAGCTAATGAGTGAAGAGATAAAAAAAACAAATGATAAGGTAAAAGGAATAAGCTTTCTTTTTCTAGGTTCTGCTTTGCTAGGGATGTCAGCAATTTTTGTTCGTTATAGTGATTCTTCTCCTTCTCTAATAGCTTTTTACAGGGTATTTCTTGCCTTACCTTTTGTCTATCTATGGGTTCTTATGGAAGGAAAGGGTATCAATCTCGGATTATTGAGGAATAAAAAAATATTTCTTCTTTTGCTACTTTCTGGATTCTGTTTTGCAGTGGATATGTCATTTTGGAATTGGTCTATAACGTTCACCTCTGTAGCGAATGCAACTTTGATGGCTAATACAGCACCTATATTTGTTAGCTTTATCGGTTTAATTTTTTTAGGGCATAAAATAAAACCGGAATTCTTTTTAATGTTATTTTCTGCAATGATAGGTGTGAGCTTAGTGATACTATCTAGTTCTGAAAATAATAGTCCTAAAGTTTTTGGAGATTTTTTAGGGATATTAGCTGCTATTTTTTATGCAGGTTACATTCTTTCGATCAAGTCTTTAACTTTAAAGTTCTCACCAGCTCAGACCTTATTTTTAGCGACCTTCATGACCTCAATAATCTTAATACCTATTAGCTTATTTGAGACAGGTGAATTAATTCCTAGAAATAAAGAAGAATGGAGTGTTTTACTTGTTTATGCATTGATCAGCCAAACAATAGCTCAAGGCATGATTACGTATGGTATCTCTAAAATTACTGCTCATTTATCTTCTTTACTTCTTTTAATACAGCCCTTAGCTGCAGCTTTTTATGGATGGCTTCTACTTAATGAAGCTATAACTGCACTTCAAGCCTTCGGTGGCTTAGTTGTTCTCGGTTCAATATATCTAGCAGCGAAGAATAATTAATCCCAATTAGGTTCTCTTTTTTCAAGAAATGCAGCTATACCTTCTTGAGCGTCAGGTCCTGCAAAAGTTTCGGCACTCTTTTTGCCAAGATAAGGTAGCGCTTCATCAAAGTTCATACCATCTTGATTAACATAAGCTTCAAGACCGAATTGCATTGTTCCTGGAGCCAAACCAGCAAGATCTGAAGCTAATTGTGAGACTGATTCATCCAGTTTATTTGTTGGCACAGATTGATTAATTAGCCCCCATTCCTCTGCCTTTTTTGCATTTATAGCTTGACCTCTCATGCAGAAATCAAGTCCTGCTCTCTTAGGCATTACTCTAAACAATCCTGCCATAACCATATGAGGCCAAACTCCTCTAAGGATTTCTGGAGCAGAAAATTTTGCATCATCAACTGCTATAGCATGAGTAGAGTTTGTAACCATCAGCAAAGCACCTGCATGCACTGACCCTTGGATTTTACATATAACAGGCTTGTACAGGTGTCTAATAAGTAAACTTATATCATCTGAGCCTTCAATTTTTGGTACGTTAGATTCAGCTTTTTCTCTTCTGAGATCAGCACCAGCACAGAATACATCTCCCTCGGCGGCTATTACTACAACTCTAATTTGTCTTTCTTGCTTTGCGTAACTTAGTGCATAACAAATTTCATTCATCATTACATTGTTGAGCGCGTTTTTCTTTTCAGGTCGATTTAAAGTTATCGTCAATATATTGTCTGAAATATCTATTTTTGTGGCTTCAAAGTTAAGACCATCTAAGGAAAGTTTATCGTTCATAATTTTCTCATTTAAGTAAAAAATCAGGGGCTTCAATGTTTTTTGCTCTTAAGTATTCGCCTAAAGACTTAGCTTGACCATCAAGCCGGGTTGAAGAAGACACTCCTTCTTGCAGTATCCCATGCACATAAAAATTTAAAGATAGGATATTAGGTAATTCAAACCTATCGATTTTATATTCAGATAGATCTGGTAATAATTCTTTAAGTTTATCAACAGTCAATAATTCAAATAGATAAGCATAAGATTCCTCCGTTTTTGCCCAAACCCCTAGGTTTGCGCAACCTCCCTTGTCACCAGATCTAGTTCCATACAGCCTACCGAAAGGAATAGTTTTAGTTTCATTAATGATAGGTAATTTATTGTCATAGGGCTCTTTCTGATAATAAATTTCTTCTAAATTTAATTGACTAGTAGGAATAATTTCTGTTTTTTTGCCCTCAAAATGGACATTCTCTTTGATATATTTGCTATCGACCAGCGCAGGCCAATATTCAATATAAGCACCGCTTGGCGTTCCTCCTCTTCCAGTCCAACCTGGAAGATTAGCTAGTCCAAGTTCTGTAATCTTTGCATTAAACATCCTACCTACTAAATCAGGATCTTTTGATTTAACACTAATTTTTAATGAGGCTTGAGCTTGCTCATTTGAGACAGGATTCTCTTTATCAGTCCTATGAAGCTGAACATCAACTTTATCAAATTGTTCTCTACCACCTAAATTTTCAAAAATTGAATCTGTTACTAGTTTAGCTTTTTCTTCAATATCTAGTCCAGTCAGAAGAATTTCTACACCATTACGGAAGCCTCCAGCTAAATTAACGCAGACCTTGTGTGTTTTTGGAGCACTACTTCCTCTACAACCAGATACATAAACTTTATTTTCAGATTCTTGTTCTATCTTTAAAGTATCAAAATGACCTATTACGTCTGGGTTCATGTAAGCAGGCGAACCGATTTCGTATAAAAGTTGTGCTGTTACAGTTCCAACTGACACTAGCCCTCCTGTTCCTGGATGCTTTGTAATATAAAAACTTCCATCTTCAAATATCTCTGCTATTGGATAGCCAACATTACTAAAGGAGGGAACTTCTTGAAAGAAAGCATAGTTTCCTCCTGTTGCTTGAGCTCCACATTCTATGATGTGACCTGCAGCTAAAGCCCCAGCTAGAGAGTCATAATCATCCCTCGACCAATTAAATTTCCAAGCAGCAGGACCTATGACAACAGCAGCATCTGTAACTCGGGGACAGACAACTATGTCTGCTCCTTGGTCTAGAGCTTCTTTTATTCCCCATGCACCAAAATAAGCATTTGCTGTAACAGGAGGTTTTTCGTAAGTATCAAGAGGTATTTCTTTATCAATATTTATTAATTTTTCACCCTCTGAATACAGATTATCTAATTCAGGAATAAGGTCGTCTCCATCTATAAAGGCTACTTTTAAATCAAGATTGAGTTCTTTTATTATTTCTTCGATCTGATTTGCCATAGAAGACGGATTTAGTCCTCCTGCATTAGTAACTATTTTAATATTCTTTTCTTGGCAAGATTTAGCAACATCTCTGAACTGTTTTAAGAAAGTTCCAACATATCCCTGGTCTTCGCCTCTTTTCATCCTCTGGTTGTAGAGAATTGTCATTGTTAATTCAGCTAAATAATCCCCAGTTAAGACATCAATCGGTCCTCCTTCTACCATATCCTTAGCAGCCGATAATCTGTCTCCATAGAACCCACTACAGTTACCTATAATTATTTTTTCTTTCGTCATGCTCATTTCTTAATTATCTAGAACCATCAATAAAGCACCATTTTCTAGTTGATCATCTTTCTTAATTAAGACTTTGGTTACTTTTCCATCCTCAGAAGCTTTTACTTGGTGTTCCATCTTCATGGCTTCAAGGATAACCAACGTATCTCCTTTTTTAACTTTGCTTCCTACTTTTACCTTTAAGTCTATTACTTTCCCAGGCATAGGGGCGACTAAACCACCTGCTTGAGCTTCAGAACCGGGCAGAGTAAATCTAGGTACAATTTTCAAGAGAACATCTCCCCATGGACCATGGATTACTAAATAATCTTTATCTTGAGTTACTTTTGAAAAAAATCTTGAGTTATTAATTTCAACGTCAATACCCTTTGCTGACCAATTTATGATCTTGGCGTTTATATTTTCATTAACGCTAAACGAACCATCTCTATTTGATTTGTAATAGACTATTACTTCATCATCTAAATAGCTAAATGTAATTTTTTGTCTTGGCAATCTGGAATTTCTCCATCCTGAGGGAATGTCTTTTAGAAGGGATGCATTTTCTCTATTTTTTCCTTGAATCCATAAAGCTGCTGCAGTTGTAGCTAATTCCAAGGCTATTCCTTTTAAAAGTACAGCTCTTTGTGGCTTTGCTTTTTCTATGAAATCAGATGTTGTTTTGCCCTTAAGAAATTCTTTTGATCTCAGAGAAGAAACTAGAAAGTCTCTATTGGTGGTTACTCCTCCAATGTGTAAGCTCTCAAGGGCTAAAGCTAACTTATTAGCTGCATCAGTCCTTGTTTTACCTTTTGTGATAACTTTTGCCAACATAGGGTCGAAATCTGTTCCTACAATAGAACCTTGTTCAATTCCTGTATCCCATCTTGCATCAATATTTGTATCACTTTCATACGCAATTAAAGTACCAGTAGCTGGCAAAAAATCATTTGCAGGATCTTCTGCGTACAACCTTGCTTCAATGGATGATCCGGTCCAGGATATATCTTCTTGAGAGTACCCTAGCTCTTCTCCCCTGGCTATTCTGAGTTGCTCATAAACTAAATCTTTACCAGTAACTTCTTCCGTAACAGGATGTTCTACTTGGAGTCTTGTGTTGACTTCTAAGAACCAAAACTCTCCAGATTTATCATCTACTAAAAATTCAACAGTACCAGCTGATTCATACTTCAGTTTTTTTGCTAACTTTATAGCAGCTTCTCCCATTTCTTCTCTCATCTTAGAATCAACTCTTGGAGAGGGCGATTCTTCAATTATTTTTTGATGTCTTCTTTGAATAGAGCATTCTCTCTCTCCAAGATGCACGACATTTCCATGGGAGTCTCCAAGTATTTGTATTTCAATATGTCTTGAAGAAGCAACATATCGTTCTATAAAAACTCTATCATCTCCAAATCCAGTTTTAGCTTCCCTTTGAGCTCCAGCAATTGATTCGTTCAAATCCTTCTTTGACTCAACTATTCTCATACCTTTTCCCCCACCACCGGCAGCAGCTTTGATGAGAATAGGGTAGCCGATAGTGTTAGCTTTCTTAGGGTCAGTGGTCATTGGTAAAGTAGGCACATCTGCTTTCTCTGCAATATCCTTAGCTTTAAGCTTATCTCCCATAGAAGTAATAACTTTTGAACTTGGACCAACCCAAATCAGACCAGCTTTTAATACATCTCTAGAAAACTTAGCATTTTCAGAAAGAAATCCGTATCCAGGATGGATAGCTTCTGCACCTGTTTGCTTTGCAGCCTCGATAATCTCTTTCCCATTAAGATATGTATCGCTTAGTTTAACTGCTTCATCAGCCATCTTCACAAAGGGCGAGCGAGAGTCGGCTTCAGTATAAACAGCTACACAAGTAATACCCATCTCATGAGCAGTTTTAATTATCCTACAAGCAATTTCTCCTCTGTTGGCTATTAATAATTTATGAAAAGTCATAGTCTGTATACTCCATATCCAGGTGAACCTTCAATATTCCTTCCACTAACCAGTGATAAGCAAATTCCTAAAACTGTCCGCGTATCTCTTGGATCAATTATTCCATCATCACTAATGGCTCCTGTAGCTCTCAAAGCCAAAGAACCTTCTTCTTGAGCTCTTTCAGCAAAAGCTACCATTTTTGCATCTTCTTTTTCATCAAATTTTTCACCTAATCTTGCAGCCCTAGCTCTTCTTACTATGGACATCACACCAGCAATTTGTTGAGGACCCATAACAGCAATTTTTGCTGTAGGCCATAAGAAAGTAAACTTATTATCAAACGCTCTTCCTGACATTGCATAAGTGCCTGCACCATAACTTGCACCAAGAATAACTGTTAGATGAGGTACAGTTGAATTAGAAACAGAATTAAGGAATTGAGCTCCTTTTTTGATCTGACCATCTCTTTCATAATCTTTTCCAACAACAAACCCAGTAATATTTTGTAAGAAGACAATAGGGATATCTATCTGATTGCATAATTGAACAAAATGAGCTCCTTTGGAGGCTGTATCTGGAAAAATTGGACCATTGTTACCTATCACACCAACCGTATAACCATGAATGGAAGTAAAACCACAGACAATAGTAGGACCAAATAGTGGTTTAAACTCTTCAAATCTTGATCCATCAGCTATTCTTCCAATTACCTCTCTTACATCAAAGGGTCTTTTTAAGTCTGGATCAACCAAACCAAGTAAATCTTCTGGATCAAGGACAGGCTCGTCAACCCGAAGTTTAGGTTTAACTCCTTCCTTACGCCAATTTAAATGTGAAACTACTTCTCTCCCAATTCTTAAGGCGTCCATTTCATCTTCTGCTAAATAATCTGCTAATCCAGAAGTTTCAGCATGCATTTGCCCACCACCAAGAGTTTCATCATCAGATTCTTCCCCTGTTGCCATTTTTACAAGAGGGGGACCGCCAAGAAATACTTTAGATTGTTTCTTGATAAAAATATTATAGTCGGACATACCGGGTTGGTAAGCACCACCTGCAGTTGAAGATCCAAATACTATAGAAATAGTCGGTATTCTTAATTTTGATAGTTCTGTTACATCATAGAATGTTCTGCCGGACTCTGCAAAATGACCAGTACCTAAGATAGTTCCTCTAGATTGACCTTTACCTTTTCCTCCTCCCATTCTTAAATCCCCACCTGCAGACTCAACAAATTGCACATAGGGTATTTTATTTACTCGAGATATCTCCATAGCACGAGTCCATTTCTTACCAGAAAAGGCATGCATAGCACCAGCCAGTACAGTAGGATCGTTAGCAAATATTACACATTCAGTTCCAGCAACAATACCTATTCCAGCAACTGCACCTCCACCAACTGGATAGTCTGATGCATATGCTGCTAGAGAACTTATTTCTAGAAAAGGAGTATCAGGATCAATAAAATTTGCAATTCTATCTCTAACTGACATTTTACCTCTTGCGGCCAGTCGTTCATGGTGGTGCATACCTCCACCTAACTCAACGAAGTCTAGTAAATCTTCTATGCCATCTAATTTCTCAAGCATAGATGATTTATATTTAGCAAATTCTTCAGACCTATTATCAATATTTGAATTAACTGGCGGGGCTAATAGAGTATTTTTCATAATATATTTATATTAATGCTTTATTTAAGCTCTTAAATGTTTTAACTTTCTGCTTATTTAGCGCCCTGAATATTAACAATAAGCCCTTATTAGGCAAAGAAATATTTATTTTAAAATAATGAAAGCAAATAGATTAAATTTAGGAATTGTGCTGGCTGAAATATCTAATGATTTTATTGACCAAGATCTAATGGATAAGGCAATCAAAAGATCTTCTGGGATAGAATCTATAGTATTAGCTCATTACTTAATTCTAAGGTCAGAATACCACTCTAAACTTTAATTCAGATTAACAAATATTTTTTGTTCAAATTTACAAGTAGATAATTTATTCTATAGACAAGGGGAAAATATGAATCAAAGCAAAACTTTATTAAATCCTGATGTAGTAATAGTCGGTGCCGGGGTTGCTGGAATATATATGCTGCATAAGCTTCAAAATATGGGCTTGCAGACTGTTGTGCTCGAAAAATCAGACGAGCTTGGAGGTACATGGAACTGGAACAGATACCCAGGGGCAAGATGCGATATACCTTCACTTGAATACTCCTATCAATTTGATGAAGAACTTCAGCAAGATTGGAACTGGACTGAAAAATATTCTGCTCAACCTGAAATTTTGGACTATTTGAATCATGTTGCAGATAGATTTAATCTAAGAAAAGATATTAATTTTGAAGAAGAAGTGCTTCAGGCTAAATTCAATGAAAAGTCTTCAGTTTGGAATATTAAAACTAACAAAGAAAATTATGTATCCAAGTTTTGTATCTTTGCCACAGGTTGTTTATCCGTACCTAACAAACCAGAAATAGAAGGCCTCAATAAATTTGAAGGCCAACTATTATCTACATCTTATTGGCCCAGAGAAGAAGTAGATCTATCTGGTAAGAATGTAGCTATTATTGGTACGGGCTCTTCGTCTATTCAAACTATCCCAGAGATCGCAAAAGATGTAAAAAATCTTTATGTATTTCAAAGAACACCAAATTATTCAATACCTTCTAACAACGGGCCTATGGATAAACAAGTTGAAGCAGATGTTAAATCAAGGTACTCGGAGTTTAGAAAAGAAAATTGGTCAAATGGATTTGGCATTGCAGGAATTTCAGATGAGGCACTTATTGCTGATTCAGATATAAATGAAGTTAATAATCAATTAGAGGAAAATTGGAATAACAATGGCCTAGGTTTTTTTGGGGGTTATGCAGATGTTCCGATAGATCCTAATGCAAATGAAGTTGCAGCTAACTTTGTTAGGAATAAAATAAAAGAAATAGTTAAAGATCCTCAAACGGCAGATAAATTATGTCCTAAATATCATATTGGCGGCAAAAGACTTTGCGTTGACACTGGTTATTTTGAAACTTTTAATAAGGTGAATGTTCATTTAATTGATTTAAACTCCAGCCCTATAAAGAGAATAGGAGAGAGTCTTATTGAGGCCGATCAAGAATATGAGATTGATACATTAATTTTAGCTACTGGATTTGACGCCATGACCGGTGCTTTAACCAGTTTAGACATAATTGGACGAAAGGGAATTGTTTTGAGAGACCAGTGGAAACAGGGCGCAAAGTCATATTTGGGATTGGGTGTTAGTAATTTTCCAAACCTTTTCACTATAACGGGACCAGGAAGCCCGTCTGTACTTTCAAATATGATGCCTTCTATTGAGCAACACGTTAACTGGATCGCGGATTGCATTAATTGGATGATTGATAACAATAAAAATGTAATTGAATCGTCTATAACAGCAGAAGAAGAATGGATGAGTTTAGTTAATGAAATAGCTGGTATGACCATTTTTAAATCTACAGAATCTTGGTACAACGGATCTAATATCGATAATAAAGCTAAAGCATTCCTCCCGTTCATTGGTGTACCAATGTATACGGAGAAACTAGACGAAATTACTGAAAATAATTATCAAGGCTTTGTCTTTGATGTATCTAATAAATAACGCTTGATCTAGGTAGGATTGCAGCGGCTAACTCAATATGCTTTCTGAAGATTCCCTATATCTACTAGGAGATAACTTAAATAGTTATGCTGAAATAGGCAATACAATGAGGCCTGTTAATGAAATAGAATTAATCAATAAATTTGGGTCTACAAAAACAAAATCAGTAAAAAATGAAGTTAATTGAGGGCCTTGACTTAAGTTAGCCAAAAAAATAAATTTATGGCTTTAGTCTTTCTCATAATTTTTCATAAATTTTTAATCAAAAATAGAAACTAATTGAATTATTAGTTAGGATTCATGATTATATGAGCTCATTAAGGGGGGAAAATGGAAGAATTAACTAAACCTTTATCTAAAGGTACTGAAGAATTTGTTTTCAATCAAACCATGTTAAGGATTAAAGATCCTAAGCAATCGCTTGAATTTTATGTGAATGTATTGGGACTTACTTTAATTAAAAAATTGGATTTTCCTGAAATGGAATTTACTCTTTATTTTCTTGGCTATTTAAGAGCAGATGACTCACCAGTGCCTTCTGACTCTGTAAAGAGAGCAGAATATGCTTTTAGTCAAAAAGCGATGTTAGAATTAACTCACAATTATGGCACACAAGACGATGCTGATTTCTCATATCATGATGGCAATACTGATCCAAGAGGCTTTGGACATATAGGCATAACTGTTCCAGATGTCTATGCGGCTTGTGCGGAATTTGAAAAGAAAGGAGTAGAATTTGTTAAAAAGCCTGATGATGGAAACATGAAGGGATTAGCTTTTATAAAAGACCCAGATGGTTATTGGATTGAAATATTATCTGCGACTACATCTTCTAATTTCTAAATTAAACACCAATTAAGAAATTGATAATCAAATCCTTTAAAGAACATAAGTTGGGTGGAGGTATTAAGCAGGAAGAATTTAATGCCAAGGATACTCATTTATCAAACAACGCATTATTAATCGGTACCTATGCTACATATAAATGAAACACCTAACCATCTCATCCTAATAGTGACTTAAATAAACTTGAATACTATAATTCGCGCC
>CESD01019198.1_pt1 | contig 39176 bp, 38 predicted proteins | sample 531191 | NCBI WGS metagenome assembly CESD01 (sample SAMEA2622021, study PRJEB7988) | marine metagenome | biome: marine biome (ENVO:00000447); feature: deep chlorophyll maximum layer (ENVO:xxxxxxxx); material: "saline water (ENVO:00002010), including plankton (ENVO:xxxxxxxx)" | depth 188 m
AGTTGTAGACCTATTTTTTTCGCCTCTGCTTGAAAGAAACTATCAGGTATAGCTACTAAGATTCCTGCACCATCTCCAGTATTTTCCTCAAAACCGCAACCCCCTCTATGGTCCATTTGAGAATTTATATGGAAAGCGTCATCCATGATTTCTCTAGATGGGATGCCTTTAACATTAGCAACTAGGCCTACTCCGCAAGAATCCTTCTCAAATTGAGGATCGTAAAGGCCGTTTTTTTTCGGTAAACCGTATATTTGCGTTTTAGCTGTCACTTTCATTGTTTTTTTGGGTTGAAAACTCTCAGCAATTGAAAGCTGATAAAAATAAAAAAATTTTTTATGAGTTGCGCAGGTAGTTTATTGTACCTTTTTTTAACTTATCTTTGAAGGACTAGACCAATGATTTAATGGCTTTTACTATTTTTGATTCATCAATGTCTGTTTTAATTTTTGCCTTTCCTATCTTCTCTAGGATAATAAAAATTAATTGATTACCAGCTCTTTTCTTATCAACAGACATATTTTCTATAAGTTTTTCTTCATCAAAATTATTACTTAAATTAAGTGTTGGATTAGCTTCTTGGATTAGTTCTCTTGCCCTATTAAGATCTTCTTCCTTAAATTTCTCTTCTTCTCTTGATAATTCCATAGCCATAAGCATCCCTAAAGCAACTGATTGCCCGTGACTAAATTTTCTAAATTTTCCATAAAGCTCTATAGCGTGACCAAAGGTATGGCCAAAATTTAAAAGCTTCCTGATACCTTTTTCTTTTTCGTCTTCAGATACTATTTTTGCCTTAATTTCTATAGATTTAGTAATAGCATGCTCTAAAGAAGTAGAATCTAACGAAGTTATATTTTTTAAGTTAATCTCTAGCCAACTAAAGTAGTCTTTATCTGCTATCAAAGCATGTTTAATCACTTCTGAAAGACCGTTACTTATTTCAATATCAGGAAGCGAGCTTAAAATATCTACATCTGCGAATACCTCTATAGGTTGATGAAATGCACCGATCATGTTTTTACCTTGAGGATGGTTTATTGCCGTCTTTCCTCCTACTGAAGCATCTACTTGAGAAAGTAAAGTGCTAGGAAAAAGTATAAAATCAACTCCTCTTTGGTAAGTGGCAGCAGCAAACCCGGTAATGTCACAAGTAATTCCTCCCCCAAGTCCTATCAGTATGCAATCTCTACTGTACCTTTCTTCAATTAACTTAGAATGAATTTTATCCAAAGTTTTAGTATTTTTGTTTGTTTCTGAAGGTTTGATTTCTAAAGTTTGGCAGCAGGAAGACATATTTATTAACTGTTTAGTAATTAGTTCTTTATATTGTGAGGGTACGTTCTTGTCGACTACCAGAAGTACTTCTTTATTCTTTAATATTTTGAGATTTTCTTCATTTACCAGGTTAGAACCCACAATTACTTTGTAGGAATTATTTTTTAGATTTACTTTAACCTTTTTCATTTTAATTTTAGAATATCTACGATTTTATCCACCACTTCATTATGACCATTTTTCCCTTCTTTTATAGTGATGTCGGCACACTTTCTATAAAGAGGATCCCTAATTTCTTTTAATTCTTTAAGTGTTTCCTCCTTATTATCAGTTCCTTGAAGTAAAGGTCTTTTTTTGTCATTTAAAGTTCTTTCTAACTGAGTTTGAATTGAAGTTTCAAGAAAGATTACTGTACCTTTTTTAATGCTATCTATATTCTTGTCCTCCACAATAATTCCTCCTCCTGTAGATATTACACAGTTATCATTTTTTAAGGATTTTACTAATTCTTTATTTTCCCTTTCTCTAAATTTTTTTTCTCCTTCTACATCAAAAATCCAAGAAATTGAAACACCAGCTTTTTTTTCTATTTCTTCATCAATATCTATAAATTCAAGCTTTAATCGCTTTGCAAGCCTTCTTCCAACAGTAGACTTACCTGAAGCCATAGGACCGATTAATATTAGTCTCATTAATGTATTATAACTGTTTGATGGAATTTAAATTCATGACTTACCTGAATTTTTTATTAAATATTAGATTTATAAAACCTATCTTAGCAACTATCTTGTTGTTAATGATGGCGATATCAAGTTTAAATATTTATATAGACAGCAAGTTGCCTGATGAAGAAAAAATAAGAGATATAGAACTCCAAGTACCGTTAAAAATTTATACCTCAGATTTAAAGTTAATTGGTGAATTTGGAGAAAAAAGAAGAACAGCTCTTAAATTTGAAAATATACCTCAGCATTATATAAATGCAGTGCTAGCTGCAGAGGATGACTCTTTTTTTGAACATTCAGGGGTAAGTTACTCAGGACTAGTAAGGTCATTTTATAGACTCCTTATTTCCGGTCGAATACAAGGTGGAGGAAGTACAATTACCATGCAGGTAGCAGGCAACTATCTAACTAGCAGGGATGTAAGTCTTTTTAGAAAAATTAAGGATATTTTTTTAGCATATAGGCTGGAAAGGGCATATTCAAAAAAAGAAATATTCGAGTTTTATGTAAATCGTATCTTTTTTGGCAATAGAGCATATGGAATAGCCGCTGCTAGTGAGGTTTATTATGGAAAGTCTTTAAATGAGCTAAATCTTGCTCAATGGGCCATGATTGCAGCTCTCCCAAAAGCGCCTTCTTCTATAAACCCCATTGTAAATCCAAATAGGGCGAAACTAAGAAGAGATTGGATTCTGCAGAGGATGCTTGATCTTAAATTTATCCATATTGAACAATTTAATTTAGCAATAGAAGCTCCCATAACGGCAACTTATCATGGATTAGTTTCTGAAGTTGAAGCACCATATGTTTCAGAAGCTATAAGGAGGCTAATGATTCAAGAATATGGTTTAGGAGCTTATAGAGAAGGATATGAAGTTTACACCTCTATTGACTCATCAATGCAGAAGGCAGCAAATTTTTCTATTTCTGATGGGTTGGAGGAATACGATAGACGTCATGGCTTTAGGAAGCCCAAAAATCTTAATAATCTATTTCCATCAGAGTTTACTGAACTGACTCTCGAAGGCCAACTTAATTACATAACTCAGGAATTGAAACGAGATAATGATGAAAATTTTGAATCTACTCTTGATAAAGTCTCTGAGTTTTTACAAAAATTTACAGAAACTAGAAACCGATTTCCTGGTGTAGTTCTAAACACAGATAGCACACTTCAGGTTTTAGTAAAGAACGGAGATGTTGTCTCAGTACCTTGGTCCGAAAGGATGGATTGGGCAAGACCATTCATAAATGAGAATAGAAGAGGAGCAAAACCCAAAGGTTATAAAGATTTACTCTTGTTTGGTGATTTAGTTTGGATACAAAAAGAAAAAGTCACAGGAGAACTATTTTTAACTCAGATACCAGATGTACAAGGCTCTTTGGTTTCTATAGACCCAAATAATGGATCAATAAAGGCTCTAGTAGGTGGCTACGATTTCTTTTTAAGCAAATTTAATAGAGCCGAGCAATCTTCTCCTCTTTTAGGTTCAAATTTTAAGCCCTTTCTCTATGCTAGTGCATTTTCAGAAGGATATAAGGCTTCTACCTTGATCAATGATGCCCCCATTATTTTTGAAGATGAAGCGTTAGAGGAGAAATGGCGTCCTAGGAATGCAAGTGGAAAATTTTATGGGCCTACTCGTTTAAGGGAAGGTCTTCTGCAGAGTAGAAATTTAGTCTCTGTAAGATTATTAAGAGATCTGGGTATTGAAAAGGCTATATCCTATGCTCAAAGGTTTGGATTCGATAAATCTAGACTTCCAGCAGATTTATCTTTATCTCTTGGAACTGCTTCATTAAGTCCATTAAAGAATGCGGCCGCTTATTCTGTATTTGCTAATGGAGGAAAGGCAATAGATCCATATTTTATAGAAAAAATAATAGACAGAAATGGCAATATAGTTTTTCAAAAAAATCATATGGATTTACAACAAGTAATTGATCCTAGAGTTGCTTTCTTAATTACTGATATTCTCAAGGAGGCAGCAATTAGAGGTACTGCCAGAAGAGTTTCAGAAATACAGCGAAGAGACTTCGCAGGAAAAACAGGCACCACAAATGATGCCGAAAGCACGTGGTTTACTGGCTACAATAACTCATTGGTTACTTCAGTCTGGGTGGGCTTTGACCAGCCTAGAAGTCTAGGAAATAGGGAATTTGGATCTTCAGTTGCGCTTCCAATTTGGTTAAGTTTCATTAAAGAGATAATTGATAAAATTCCTATATCGAATACCGTACCTCCGGAAGGATTATCAATAATTAAGATAGACAAATCTACTGGAAAGAGACCGGGCATAGAGACAAAGAATCAGATCTTTGAATATTACTTAGAAGAGCACCCTCCCGATTAACTCCTTAAAGAGTTAATAAGAAAATCTATATGTTCATTGACTCTTTTAGTAGGCAAGTCTTCAAAACCTGATCTAACAAATTGTTGAATTAAACCTTCAGAGCAGGCCAAGAGTAGATTTGCAGAAGAAGCGGTACTTAAAGCAAGTTTTTTCTTACTTTCCTGTTCAAATTTTTGAAGATTTTGTTTGATTTGTAGTTCTATTTTCGACATCAATAGCTTAACTCTTTCATCAAGCGAAGTTTCATCTATAGAAAAAGCCTCTCTCGTTAAGAGTCTGGCAAGTCCTGGATTTTTTTCACAGAAAGTAACAAGGATAATTAGTATTTTCTTGATTTTTATGAAGCTCTCTTGATCAGATGAATTTATATTCCCAATTAACTCAAATAAATTTTGTTCACAAAAGTCAACTAATCCAGAGTAGATTTTCCTTTTACTAGGGAAATGCCTATACAAAGCTGCTTCCGTAATTGAACACTCTGCAGCTAACAAAGCAGTAGTAACTTTGACTGGACCTTTTGAACTAAGCATCTTTGCAAGACTCTGCATAATCTCTAATTGCCTTGGTCTCAACTCGGACATTTATCTAGCTTATCATAGTTCCAACCCCTTCAGCTGTAAGAACTTCCAGTAAGACGGCATGAGGTAATCTGCCATCAATTATATGACATGATCTTACCCCATTTTTTTTTGCTTCTAAAGCTGCTGTTACCTTTGGGGTCATGCCCCCTTGGATAGTATTATTATTTATTAACTGCCTTCCTTTGTAAGCAGAAATCCTCGAAATTACTTTATTTTTTTCTATGATTCCTTTTATATCCGTAAGAAGTATCAGTTTTTCCGCCTTTAAGCTTTCAGCTACTTTTCCAGCAACAACGTCTGCGTTTATATTCAAGAAAGCTCCTTCCTTACTCACTCCAATTGGAGCTATAACAGGAATAGTGCCCCTAGAAATAGTTTTTTTCAATTCAGAGACCAAGATTCTGTCAACTTTACCTACCAAACCTAAGTTATTCTTATCCTTGCCGGCGTGTTGAGAAGCTTTAATAATTTTATATTTTATGTGATTAAAGCTAATTGCATCTCCTCCTGATTGCTTTATTAGATTGACTATTTCATGGTTAATTTTTGTACCTAGAATTTTTTTTACTACTGACATTGTAGGTTTGTCCGTAACTCTATGACCCGAGATAAAACTTGAAGTTATCCCAGACTTCTTTAATTCTTTAGCTATTTGTGGACCTCCTCCATGGACTATAACTGGCTTCATGCCTACCAGATTCATTAAGGCAATATCTTTTGCAAAATTTCTTTTTAAGCTTTGATCTGACATAGCCCCACCACCATACTTAACAACTATGACCTTACCTTTAAATTTTTGAATATATGGCAGCCCTTCGCTCAGAACAGAGGATATATTTCTTGCTTGTTTAACTGATATACCCATTTTTAGAAATTAGTTAACGAAGGGTCAATTTTATGAAGAGTATCTTTGAATCTATTTTTAATATTTGTAAGCTCATTTGATGAATTTGCTTCAAATCTAAGCACTAGGACAGGTGAAGTATTTGAAGCTCTTAGAAGTCCCCATCCACTATCGAATTCAACCCTAATTCCGTCGATATCAATTATTTTTGCATTTTCAAAACTACTCATCTTTTTGAATTCATCAATAATCCTAAATTTTTCTTCATCACTTGTTGCTAGATTTATCTCAGGAGTAGAAATTAATTTAGGTAAAGCATCGAATATATTTTCTTCTTCTGAGTGAGAAAGGATTTCTAACATTCGCGCACCGGCATAAACACCATCATCAAATCCAGGCCACCTATCATTAAAAAATATGTGACCACTCATTTCTCCGCCCAATATAGCGCCATTCTCTCTTATCATACTCTTTATAAAAGTATGACCTGTTTTGCTCATTATTGGAGTTCCATTTAACTTTAAGATAGCTTCTTCTAAAAGTTTAGAACATTTGACATCAAATACAATTTTTGAATCTGGATTTTTTTTAAGGATATGCTCACTGAATAAGATCATTTGCATATCAGGGAAAATCATTTCTCCTGAAGGAGAAATAACACCTAACCTATCTGCATCGCCATCAAAAGCCAAACCTACATCTGAATTATTTTCTTTTACGGATTGAATAAGATCTATAACATTCTCAGGTCTTGAAGGATCTGGATGGTGGTTTGGGAATTTCCCATCAAGATCACAAAATAATCCTTCTACTTGGCAACCTAAACTTTTATAAACTCTTTCTGCAACTACACCAGCTGCACCATTGCCACAATCTATAGAAATATTCAGCGGATGAAGCAAATTAACGTCATTTGTAATAGCATTAATATAACTTTCAACTATATCTGTGGAATGAATCTTTCCTTTACCTGAAATAAAATCTTTTTCTATTATTTTTTGTTTAATTGCTTGTATTTCCTCGCTAGAAGTAGAACGGTTTTCAAAAAGAATTTTAAAGCCATTGTAATCTGCTGGATTATGGCTACCTGTAATAACTACTCCACTTGAACTATTCAAGTTAAAGGTAGAGTGATAAAACACTGGGCTTGGAACTATTCCAATATCTATAACATTACATCCTGTAGACAATACACCTTCTGATAACCATGCAAATAACTGAGGGCTAGAGATTCTTCCATCTCTTCCGATGATGAAATTATTCTGATTTCTTTTTATAGACTCGGATCCTAACGCTTGGCCTAAAGCAAAAACAACCTCTTGAGTTAAATCCTCATAGGCTATCCCTCTAATATCATTTGCTCTAAAAATATTATCATTTAGTCTCATAAAGGCAGGATTATATATTTGATGACAACCTTTTAGTCTATATAAATAAAAATATATGGATAAAATAGGGATCCTGAATAAGGAAAATATTGTGGATTTATCAAAAATAAAAGGTTCTATATGGTTTGATGGAGAGATCGTAGACTGGCAAGATGCTACAGTGCACCTTCTTACCCATACACTACATTATGGATTGGGAGTATTTGAAGGGGTAAGAGCCTATAACACCAAAGAAGGTCCTTCTATTTTTAGGCTAGAAGATCATACTGCTAGGCTCTTTAAATCAGCAGAAACTGTGAGCTTGAAGATACCATTTTCCCAAACACAGATAAACGATGCTCATAAACAGATTATAAAGCTAAATAATTTAACAGAAGGCTATATCAGACCGATGTGCTTTTATGGATCTGAAGGTATGGGGCTCAGAGCTGATAATTTGGAAGTTCATTGTATGGTAGCAGCATGGGAATGGCCCTCATATATGGAGCCTGAGGCTAGAGAAAAAGGGATTAAAGTAAAACTGTCTTCATATGTAAGGCAGGTAAGAAATCCGGTATCTTCTGCTAAAGTAAATGGAAATTATGTACATTCTATTGTTGCCTTGAATGAAGCTTTAGAAGAAGGCTATGAAGAAGCTTTAATGCTTGATGCCGAAGGTTTCATTGCTGAAGGAAGCGGTGAAAATTTTTTTATTGTTAAAGATAGTGTTCTTTTAACTCCTGACTTAGATGCATCTCTTGATGGAATTACTAGAAGGACTATTTTAGATCTAGCTAAAGAACTCAATATAAAAAGTGAAATAAAAAAATTAACAGTTGAAGATGTTCTGTCAGCAGATGAAGCATTTTTCTCCGGAACTGCAGCTGAAGTTGTACCAATTAATTCCTTAGATAATAAGCAAATAGGTGAGGGAAGGAGAGGGCCAATAACAGAAGAACTGCAAAGTACCTACTTTGATCAAGTTAGAGGCATTAGATATAAAAATAATAATTGGCATACTCTCGTAGAGTAGCATTTTATAAATGAAATTATTAATAGTCGGACCATCGTGGGTAGGCGATGCAGTTATGGCTCAAACACTATATAAATTAATTAAAGAAGATAATCAGGATCATAGAATAGAAGTTCTTTCACCTGATTGGTCTTTACCCTTATTAGAAAGAATAGAAGAGGTTTCTAGATCTATTCCCTCACCATTTAAGCATGGCGAATTAAAATTAAAGATTAGATTTAAAATGGGTAAGGAGCTGAGACAGGAAAATTACGATAGATCAATCATAATGACCAATTCCTTAAAATCATCTTTAATTCCTTTCTTCGCAAAAATTCCAGTAAGAACAAGTTGGTTGGGAGAATTGAGATTTGGCTTTATTAACGATCTTAGGCCTAAAGAAATAGATAGTCATCCCTTGATGATTGAACAGTTTGCAAAACTTGGACTCAAATCAACTGATGAAATAAAGAAGCCTTTGCCAAATCCTTCTTTGAAAATTGATTTAAAGAATTTAGAAGTACAGATACAAAAATTAAAAATTGATGTTAGTAAACCTTCTCTAGCAATATGTCCAGGAGCCGAATTTGGTCCTGCAAAGAAATGGCCTTCTAATTATTATGCTGAAGTATGTAACGAGTTTTTATTGAAGGGTTGGAATGTCCTTGTTTTTGGATCAATCAATGATGCCCTTACAGGAAGTCAAATTGAATCAAGCATTAATAACCAATATTCAGAAGGTTTCTTTAATTTAGTTGGAAAAACTTCTTTGTTAGATGCTATTGATTTAATGTCTCATTGTAAAAAAGCAGTTACTAATGATTCTGGTTTAATGCATATTGCTGCTGCTGTAGATACTCCTTTAGTTGCAGTTTATGGACCCTCTTCTCCCAAATTTACACCTCCCTTAATTCAGAATCATGTTGTGCTAAGTAAGTTTGATGGTCTGGATAAAACAAGAACAGGTTCGGAAAAAAGTGGATACCATGAATCTTTAGTTGCTATAAAGCCAAGTGAAGTTCTTAAAAGTTTAGAAAAACTTGACCAATGAAACCTACAAGAAAAATAGCAATACTTCTTTATAGATATTTTCCTTATGGAGGGCTGCAGAAAGACTTTCTTGAAATAGCTAAGGAATTACAGTCTAGAGATATTTTACTTAAAGTATTTACAAGAACATGGGAAGGGAATATTCCGGAAGGTTTATTAGTAACAGAATTTGGAAAAAGAGGGCTTACAAATTACATGAAGAACAAGAATTTTGTGAATGACTCTTTTGATGCATTACAAGGATACAAGCCTGATTTAGTTTTCGGTTTTAACAAAATGCCAGGTTTAGATTTTTATTTCGCAGCAGATACTTGTTTTAAAAAGGAGTCATTAAATAAGCATCCAATAACTAAATTAACTAGAAGATTTCGTCAGTCTATTGAATATGAGACTGCTGTATTTGGAAGTTATTCGTCAACGGAAGTATTTCTATTAAATAATAAACAAGCTTATGATTTTAAAACTTCCTACCAGTTAAATTCAGATCAGATGATTGTTGTTCCTCCTGGTATCGACTTGAATTGGAATAATAATGAACCAGTAGATCTGCATAGCATTTTTGATATTCACCTTGAAGATAAAGTTGCTTTATTTGTTGGTTCTGATTTTCGTAGAAAAGGTTTAGATAGAGCTATTTCATCCATACATTGTCTAAATAGTAATAATATTCCCTTTACATTATTGGTAATTGGTAGAGATAACATCGGACCTTATTCAAAACTAGTACAAAATTTTGGCTTAAATGAGAAGGTTAAATATCTAGGACCAAGGGATGATGTTGCTTCTCTCATGAAATCTTCAGATTTACTCCTGCATCCTGCGAGAGAGGAAGCTGCAGGAAATGTAATTATTGAATCTTTAGTATCTCATTTACCTGTTGCAACTTGTAAAGATGTGGGGTTTGCTGAAGAAGTTAAAAATTTTGAAGGAGGGTTTGTTTTAGAAAAAGAGTTTAATCAAGAAGAATTTGATAATTTACTTTTAGAAATTTGTAAAAACAATGGCTTGGAGGAATTAAAACAGGGTATGTTAGGGTTAGAGAGACAAGATTATTTCTTCTCAAGATTTAGATTTATAGCAGATATACTAGAAGAAAGAGTTAATGGATAAAGTAGATTTTCTAGAAAACGATATTAAGGATCTATTTTCTTCAGATAATCCTATTCTTGAAGCTAAGAACTTAGAAGGAGAGGTTTATAGAAAATATGCCAATAGGGTTACAAAAAAAATTCAATACAAGAATCTTAGTTATTTCTTAAAATACCATGGCCCAGTGGGTTGGAAAGAAATAGTAAAGAATTTAGCCTTATTTAAACTTCCTATCGTAGGAGCTAAACAAGAATTTTTAGCGCTTTCTCGTATGCAAAATTTGGGAATTAATGGACCTAAGGTTAAGTCCTATTATTCAAAGGGCGTCAATCCTTCTAAAAGAAACTCATTTTTAATCACTGAAGAGCTTAAAGATACAATTTCTTTAGAAGATTTTTTCATTGCAGGAAAACACAAATCTTTATCTTTTGCTGAAAAAAATAAACTTTTTAATGCCGTGGCTAGTATTACTAGACAATTACATCAAAGTGGAATTAACCATAGGGATTTATATCTTTGTCATTATCATTTAGATGCTCGTACTGACTTTGATTCAATAAAGTTATCACTTATTGATTTACATAGAGCACAAATTAGAAATGAAGTTCCAGAGAGATGGTTAGTGAAGGACATTGGAGGACTTTATCATTCGGCAATCCAATTTGGATTAACTGAAAGGGATTGTTATAGATTTCTAATGATTTATTTTGATTGCTCTCTAAGAGAACTATTTTCTAATCATCAAAAATTTTTGAAGAAGACTAGAACAAGAGCTTACTCTATGTACATGAAACCACTTTTAGCTGAGACAGATCTCAGTTCTAAAGCTCCGTTACCTCATCAGTCTCTATATAAAAAGGTTTTTCATAAAAATAAAAGGTGGATATCTCTAAAAAATAATGTATCTAAAGATTTATTGGAGTTAATAGAAGATGAACATGCTCTGTTGTCTCGAGGAGAAGTAATAAAGAATGAAGAAGGTCATTTGATAGTCAAGATAGAATTATATGGCAAAAGCTATTTCGTAAAGAAATATAGAATTAAGAATTTGTTTCACATGACAAGAAGATTTTTGAAAAAGACAAGGGCTAGAAATTCTTGGGAGGTTCTGCATTGGTTTCAATCTGTAGGAATTAGGACCATGAAGCCAGTTTTAGTATATGAAGAATTAGGATTATTCGGAACTTTAGATTCTGTATTGGTTGCGGAAGAAATTGAAGGAAAGCGTTTAGATCATAAAATTCAAGATAAAGAGGAGCCAATTAAAATAGCCTCTTTGCTTTACAATTTCATTAAGAGGATGCAATGGATAGGGTTTTATCACGGAGATGCCAAATCTTCTAATTTTTTTATAAGCAAAGATAGGCTGGTCGTTTTTGATTTAGATAGTTCGAAAAGGCTCTTTCCAAAATTCTTATTAACAAAAAGAATTAATAAGGATAAAAAAAGGATACTTAGAAGTTTACATAATTCCTCGAAAACGACGGAAGCTCTTAGATTACGTTTTAAAAGGAAGTAAAAATTGAAGATAGGAATTCTAAGCTATAGGAGTCACCCTTATTCTGGTGGTCAGGGGATATATGTAAGGCATCTAAGTAAGGCCTTACAAAAATTAGGTCACGAAGTAACAGTCTTATCAGGACCTCCATATCCTAATCTAGATGCTTCAATTCAGTTAGAAAAAATTCCTAGCCTAGACTTGTTTGAATCTGAAGACAGGATTAAAGAGTTCAAGTTTCGTTTTTTGTTTTCTCCAATAGACTTATATGAATGGATTAATGTAATGACCGGGGGCTTCCCAGAACCGTATACTTTTGGGAAAAGAGTTTTAAAGCACTTACAGGAATCCCAACAAGTATTTGATGTTATTTTGGATAACCAATCCCTGTGCTCTTCTCTTTTGGATATACAGAAATTTTATCCACTTGCAGTAACTATCCACCATCCAATAACAAAAGATCATAAATTAGAAATGGAAAATGCTTCTAATTGGAAAGAAAGACTATCTTCTAGGAGATGGCATAACTTTCTTCCCATGCAAAAGAAAGTTGCACCTAAACTTAAAAAAATCATATGTGTTAGTAAGCCTTCGATGCAAGATACAATTCAAGAGCTACAGGTAAAACCAGAAAAGTTAGAGGTTATTCTTAATGGAATCGATGTAGATACTTTCAAACCTGATAAGAATATGAAGATTATAGAAAATAGGATAGTTACTACAGCCAGTGCTGACATACCCCTAAAAGGCTTGAGATATCTAATTGATGCTTTACCGAAAGTTTTAGAAGATTTCCCTAAAACTCATCTAATAGTTATCGGCAAGTCACCTAATGAAAGTAAAATTAGGAAATTAATTGAAGATCTTGATCTTAATGAAAAAGTAATTTTTAAATCCAATCTTTCTGAAGAAGAGATAGTAGATATTTACCACACCTCGCAAATAGCGGTAATTCCTTCTTTGTATGAAGGTTTTGGTTTTGGTGCAGGCGAGGCAATGGCTTGCGGAACTCCTTTGATAAGCACAGATTCAGGAGGGCTAAAAGACGTAATTGGCGATAGTGCAGTAAGAATTCAATCTGGTTCTGTTAAAGACATCGAAAAAGAAATCAACAATCTATTTAATGATGATGAAAGAAGAAGAGAGTTGTCTTTAAAGGGAAGAAAGAGAATGGAAGATTTATTTGATTGGAAAATATCAGCCTCTAAGTATGTTAAAGTTTTCGAAGAAATAATAAACATACATAAAAGTGCAAACAATTAAATTCGATAAATTAAACCTTAAGCAAGATGATCTTCTTCTAGATATCGGTTGTGGAGAGGGGCGCCATACTATTGGGGCTTATATTGAAAAGCCAGTTAACTCTTTTGGCTTTGATTTATCTTATGAAGATCTAAAAGTAGCCAAAGGTAGATTAAATGATTTCGATATCTCAGATAAAACAGAAATCTGTCAGTTTGGTGTTGGGGATATAAATACTTTACCCTTTAAAGATGAGTCTTATGATTCGGTCATATGTAGTGAAGTCTTGGAGCATGTTGATTCTCCTCAAGATTCTGTAAAGGAACTTATAAGAGTTTTAAAACCTGGAGGAGTTTTAGCTTTGAGTGTCCCAAGATTCTTGCCCGAATTAATTTGCTGGGGGTTGAGTAAAGAATATCAAGAAATGCCGGGAGGGCACGTAAGAATATTTAGACATAGTCAACTAAGGAAATTAGCAACTGTTGAGGGAGTAAGATACCTCTCGTTTCATTGGGCTCATGGCCTACACTCTCCCTATTGGTGGCTACAATGTCTTCTCTGGAAGAATAAAGATAAATCTTTTTTAGTGAAAAAGTACCATCAATTCTTAGTCTGGGATTTAATGAAGAAACCATTTTTAACAAAGATTCTGGAATTTATACTTCAGCCCTTTATAGGGAAAAGTGTCGTTATGTATTTTAGGAAACCCTCATAAATAATGAACTCTTCTGACCTAAATTTCTATAAAAAATCTATTTCTTATATTCTTAACGTTCAAAGCCAAGATGGATCGATTCCTTGGGAAATAAATAAGAAACTTGATCCATGGGATCATATTGAGGCCGCTATGGGCTTATCTGTCGGAGGGAAAAGAGAAGAAGCTGAAAGAGCTTATTTATGGTTAGCTAATGTACAAGAATCTGACGGTTCTTGGTTCGCTGAATATAAAAAATCTAGTCCAGTTACGAAAAGGAAAGAAACTAATTTTGTTGCTTATATATCTACCGGAGTACTTCATCATTACCTGGTATATAAAGATCGAAATTTTTTAGAGAAAATTTTTCCAACAGTCAGGAAATCAGTAGATTTTATTTTATCTATGCAAACAGATCAGGGAGACATTTATTGGGCTTCTCAAAAAGGAAAAAAAGTCTTGGATGATTCTCTGATAACTGGAAGCAGTTCAATTTACAAAAGTTTGGAGTGTGCAGCACAGATATACAATTTATTAAATGAAGAAAATGATCATATAAAAAAATCTAAAGATTTATTAAAAGATTCACTCATCAATCAACCTGAAAGATATGACCGCACCTGGGAAACTAAAGCTAGATATAGCATGGACTGGTACTACCCAATCTTATGTGGAGTTTTGGATAAAGAGATTGCCTTAAAGAGAATAGATAAAAAGTGGGATGTATTTATTGTTGAAGGAATGGGTTGTAAGTGTGTTTCAGAGGAGCCTTGGGTAACTGTTGCTGAGAGTTGTGAACTTGTCATGGCATTAATGAGAATAGGCTTAAAGGATAAAGCAAAATCCTTATTTAATTGTTTACATCAATGGAGAGATGAAACTGATGGGCTATATTGGACCGGTTATGTCTATCCAGATCAAAAGTACTGGCCTATAGAGAAGCCCACATGGACTGCAGGAGCAGTTCTTTTAGCTGCTGACTCAATATACAAATTTACTGAAGCATCAGAACTATTTTTAACAGAGTCAATTTAGTAGCTTAATTAATTTTCTTTAGAAGACCCAAAGAACCAATTAGGTTAACTTTTTCAAAGTTATTACTTTCTAATGCCATGCAATAAATTTCATAAGGAGGTCTTCCACCATCATTAGGGTTTGGAAACACATCATGTATAGCCAACAGGCCTCCTTTAATTAACTTTTTTGACCAAAGTTTATAGTCTGTTAAGGCAGATTCTTTGCTGTGACCTCCGTCAATAAAAATCATACTAAAGGGCCCATCTAAGTCTTCAGATGCTTCTTGCGATGAAGAAATGATTGGAATAACAGTTTCTTTTAAATCCGATTTATCTAATGTTTCTAAAAAGAAAGGCAATGTATTAATGCCTTCTCCAGATTCATTAATTAAATCAGTATCATGATACTCTTCTCCAGGTTGTTGCTCTTCAGATCCTTGATGGTGATCGATGGAATAAAGTAACTTTGAATTTTGTTTAACCGCTGACCCAATATAGAGAGCAGATTTACCACAATAACTTCCTATCTCTAGACAGTTTCCCTTTTTTGAGTATTCTAGAGCGTATTGATATAAAGCCTCACCTTCTTTGTCTTCAATAAACCCTTTAATAGAATTAGGTTCTATTTTTAATTCCATAATAATTGATCAATCCTAACAAAATAAACATGAAAATAAGAAATTATTCAAAACTTCCGTTGACCTTATGAATCAATTCGTGAGTAAATAAATAAATCTAAGTTATGAACTTAAAATTATTAAGCAAATCTAAGATATTAGTCTTTGGTGACGTGATGTTAGATAGATACGTATCTGGGACTGTAGAAAGAGTTTCTCCAGAGGCCCCAGTACCTGTCTTGAAACCTATCAAAGAAGAAATCAGACTAGGCGGTGCAGCAAATGTTGCTTTGAACTTATCTTCATTAGGCTCAAACGTAAGACTTATTGGCATATTCGGGAATGATTCATCTTCAAAACAAATCTCTAATTTACTTAAAGAGAATAAGATAAAGAATGAATTAGTTAAATCTAATTTACCTACAATAACTAAACTAAGGTTACTTTCTTCCAGGCAGCAATTATTAAGAGTAGACAATGAAGCAGCATTTACGAAAGAGGATTGGCAATCTGCAAAAAGACGGTTTGATAAAACTATCTCGTTAAATACTAGTAATTTATTAATTATTTCTGATTATGGCAAAGGTACTCTTCAGGATATTCCTGCACTAATAAAAAAAGCAAAGAAGTTTAATAAAAAAGTATTAGTCGATCCCAAAGGAAATAATTTCGCTAAATACAAAGGGGCCGATATTATAACGCCCAATTTTTCTGAATTTATAGGAGAAGTTGGAGCTGTAAAAAATGAGAGAGACATAACTGTAAAGGCCAAATCATTAATGAAGTCTCTTAATTTGGGATCACTACTTGTTACTAGAGGCCCTGAAGGTATGACTCTATTTACAAAAGAAAAAGGTAAAATTATTAGATCTAACTTCCCAACTCAAGCTAAAGAGGTTTTTGATGTATCCGGAGCAGGGGATACAGTGATTGCAAGTATTGCAGCAGCTCTATCTACAGGATTTGATATTTCATCTGCGGTAAAACTGGCAAATGTCGCTGCTGGAATTGTAGTGGGGAAATCAGGAACTGCCACACCTTCTTTATCAGAGATAGAACCGCATTTCTCAAGTAATGATTTTCTTTTTAGTCTTAATGAAGTACAAAAACATTCATCTTTAGTTAAAGAGAAAAATAAGAAAGTCGTGTTTACAAATGGTTGCTTTGATATTCTTCATGCAGGCCATGTTCATTACTTGGAGCAAGCTAAGAAAATGGGAGATGTTTTGGTGGTGGGATTAAATAGTGATTCATCGGTTAAGAATTTAAAGGGCAAAAATAGACCTGTTAATAATTTGGTGCATAGAGCCAAGATACTTTCTTCGCTTAGCTGTGTTGACAAGATTGTTTCTTTTGCAGATGAAACACCATTAAAGTTAATTAAAGCGATTAAACCTGATGTATTGGTTAAAGGTGGAGACTACAAGGTTAAAGATGTAGTTGGTCACAAGGACGTAGGCTCTTGGGGTGGTGAGGTTAAAATTATTCCTTTGGTGCCTGGACTATCAACAACAAATATTATAAAAAAAATGAAGTAAAAATTTACTTCCTAGTTAGTCTCTTTTTCTTTCTTCTTTTATCGCGGCTTTTCCACTCAGAATAGACAGATTCTTCACCTTCAGGCCTGGACTTGAATCGTCTATGAGTCCATAAGAAATTTTCAGGAGATTGTAAGATGAACCTCTCATAATACTGATTAACTTCTTTCAGGACAGAGCCTTTTTCCTTGTAATCTGCAATTTCATGAAATTCAAGATTAAATCCTTCAAGGCCTCTGCTAACATTTGCCATCACTATTTTTACTCCCGATCTTGATAATCTTTCAGGAAAAGTAACTGTTGCTGCATCTACCCCAAAAAATGGAACAAATTGCGAATTCTTCTCTCCATAATCTTGATCAGCTGCGTATAGAAACTTTTGACCACTATTAATCCATTTTATTGCTTGTCTAGTTTGGTGGTTATGTATTGCTCCAGTTACGTATTTATTTCTTGCCCTGATCATTAAATAATTCATTACTTCATTCGATTGAGGTTTATACATACCCCCTAGTTCTATTTCCTTAGCCATGAACCTAACATCTAGCTCAATATGAGTAGAATGTTTAATTAGTATCAGAACCCCTTTACCTTCATTTAGTTCTCCAAATATATTTAAATTACTAGTGCTTTGCTTTAGGTTTTCGATAGTTTTATCAGAAGACCACCATCCGATAGCAATCTCAAACACACCAATGCCTATATTCTGAAAGTGGCCTTTTACCAAATTACGAATCTCTTCTTGATTTTTGTTTGGAAAGCAAAGTTGTATATTAGCTTTAGCAATTTTTTTTCTGTGAGGGCTAATTACATATAAAAAGTATCCCAATATCGTCCCCATAAAGATTAGAATCTTATAAGGAAGGAATTTACATAAATAAATTAATCCCATGCCTAACCAAGTAGGTAAGTTTTTAGGGTGCAATAGGGAAAATTTAAACTCAGGATCTTGATTATGCGGAGTAGAAACTTCAGTATTCATTTTTTGGCCAACCCGACAAGGCATCTAAATATTTTTTAACACCAGCATTCACATCTAGGAAGTCTTCTGTGTAGCCCGCCTTTCTTAATGCCTCAATATCCGCTTCAGTAAAACTTTGATAGGCATCTTTAAGTTTTTCAGGGAAGTCTATGTAATTTATGTGACCTTTCTGATTCCATTTAATTACTGCCTTTGCAACTTCATTAAAGGTTTGACTTTTGCCCGTCCCAACATTAAAAATCCCAGAAACATTTGGATTGTTCATAAACCATAAATTTACATTTACCACGTCATCTACATGTATAAAATCCCTTCTTTGTTCTCCATCTTCAAATCCATCTGAACCCTTGAATAAATTAATTTGCTCGCTTGTTTTAAGTTGTTGATGTAAGTGGTAGGCAACACTAGCCATTCTACCTTTGTGGGCTTCATTGGGACCATACACATTAAAATATCTTAAACCTACTATTTGAGATTTATTTTTACCTAAGTGACGCCTTACATTTTGATCAAATAAGTATTTAGAGTAAGCATAAAGGTTAATTGGAGACTCATTTTCTAACTTTTCTTTGAACTTAGTTCCTGATCCATAAACTGAAGCTGAAGAAGCGTATATAAGAGGAATTGAATTATTTAAGCACAAATTAAGCAATTCTTTTGAATAAAGTAGATTGACTTCAAACACATATTCGGCGTCCCATTCCATAGTATCTGAACATGCACCTTGGTGAAAAATAGTTTTCAGGTCAGAAGGTTTTATTTCTCCTTTCTTTATACTTTCTAAGAAATCTTTTATATCTAGTTGCTCTTTTATTTGACAATCTTTAACGTTTTTTTTGAGTTCTTCATTATTATGATTGTCTACTGCCAAAATATCTGAAATTCCTAAAGAATTTAGATTTCTTATAAGATTTGAGCCTATAAAGCCGTTACTGCCTGTGACAACAATCATTTCTTGAGAGCTAATTTATTAATTATAGCTATGTTAGCATAAGCACATGCCAAGAATTATTTATACCTTCTTCTTGATAACCCTTATACCTGCATATTTTCTAAGGTTAACTTGGCGTGGAATGGGCAATAGTAAATATTTAAATAGGTGGGGTGAAAGATTAGGTAGAGCAAATATTAGGCCCACTAAAGGCAAGTCAATTGTTTGGGTTCATGCTGTTTCAGTTGGAGAAGTAAATGCTTCAATACCACTTTTGAGAGCATTAATGGGAGAATACCCTGGGTCTGAATTTTTAGTTACTACTTCTACGCCTACTGGTTCAGATATTCTTCTTTCAAAGCTTGGGAACAAAGTAAAGCATCAGTACGTTCCTATAGATATTCCTTTTTGCATCAACCGATTTATTAATACTTGGAAACCAAAAGTATTAATATTATTGGAAACCGAGATTTGGCCAAATATCATTCATTGCTGCAAGCAAAAAGGTATTTCAACCGCTTTAGTCAATGCGAGACTTTCTGAGAAATCAAAATTAAAATACTTACGATTTCGTTCTCTAATACAGCCTGCCATGAGCTCTTTAGATCTTATTTTGGCCCAGTATCAATCTGATCTAGAGCGTTTTGTTGAAATTGTGGCTGATAAAGAAATAAAGCTTTGTGGGAATCTTAAATTCGATCAAGATATACCAGAGGAACTTGAAAGTATTTCTGATTCAATCAGGAACTCCTGGTCTACTGAAGGAAAGAGGAGACCTACACTTATAGCTGCTAGTACCCATGAAGGTGAAGAAGCTATAGTCTTAGAGGCTTTTAAAGTAATCTTAGATTCCTTAAGTGATGCTTTACTTATAATTGTTCCACGACATCTTGAAAGGTTTAGTAAAGTTAATGCACTGATAAATAATCAAGGCTTTAACTTATCTGTAAGATCCAGAAAAGAAGATGTCAGTAAAGATGTTCAAGTGTTGTTAGGCGATACAATGGGTGAATTGAATTTTCTATATTCTTTATCAGATGTTGCTTTTGTCGGCGGAAGTTTAATTGATCATGGAGGACAGAATCTTCTAGAACCAGCAGCACAAGGATTGCCTCTATGTTCCGGACCTAGTATGAGGAATTTTATGGAGATATCAGATCAGCTTCAAAAAGCTAAAGGTTTAAGAATTATCAGTAATAAGGACGAATTAGCGTACTATTTTCTCGATTTAATGAATGATGAACATAGTTTACAAAGAACCGGTCAAGCCTCTAAGACTGTCTTCATGAAAAATAGAGGTGCTATAGAGATAATAATTAGAAATCTTCGTGATTCATTTATAAATATTATTTAATTACACTGCACTTATCTTTATCAAAAAAAACCAAAAAGCACGATTTTAGGACTTTTTTTACTGAATATATAACAAAGTAGTTTGAATTCATTGGCACATAGATTGCATATGTATTTATGTTATTTATAAAAAAATGAAGGAGCGTTACTATGAAATTAATAACAGCAGTTATTAAGCCTTTCAAGCTAGACGAAGTTAGAGAAGCTTTGTTAGCAGTTGGAGTTACAGGTTTAACAGTCACAGATGTCAAAGGCTACGGCCGTCAAAAGGGACACACAGAACTTTACAGAGGTTCTGAGTATGAAGTAGATCTTTTGCCAAAAACAAAAATAGACATAGCTGTTTCAGATGAAAAATGTGATGAGGTCATCGAAGCGGTCACAAAAGCAGCTAATACCAGCAATATTGGTGATGGAAAGATTTTTGTCTTTAGTTTAGAGCAATTAGTTCGTATTAGAACTGGTGATCTTAATGAAGACGCATTATAAAAATATAAGGAGATAAAATGACAGAATTAGAATTTGCACTCAATACGTTCTATCTTCTAATGAGTGGAGCGCTTGTCATGTGGATGGCAGCTGGTTTTACTATGTTAGAAGCAGGACTCGTCAGATCAAAAAATGCAGCTGAAATAGTTACAAAAAACTTTGGATTATTTTCAATTGCTTGCGTAATGTATTTAACTTGCGGTTTTTTCATAATGTATCCAGGTGATTCAGCAATATCATCTTGGATTCCAGGCTTTAGTTTTAGCTACTTATCACTAGGTATGGAAGGACAAGATATGTCTTATGGATCTTATTCAGAAGCTTCAGACTTTTTCTTTCAGGTAGTTTTTGTAGCAACCGCTATGTCAATAGTTTCTGGAGCAGTGGCTGAAAGGATGAAATTATTACCCTTTTTCGCATTTGCAGTAGTACTTACAGGATTTATTTATCCTGTCCAAGGATATTGGAAATGGGGTGGTGGTGGATTAGACGCCCTTGGTTATACTGACTTTGCTGGATCTGGAGTAGTACACTTATGTGGTGCAGCAGCAGCTCTAGCAGCAGTGAGCATTTTAGGGGCAAGAAAAGGTAAATATGGATCAGATGGGTCAGCTTACGCAATCCCTGGATCAAATATACCTATCGCAGCCTTAGGTGCTTTAGTTCTATGGTTAGGTTGGTTTGGATTCAATGGTGGGTCTCAATTAGCTATTCATACTGCTGCTGATGCAATTGCAGTAGGTCAGGTATTTCTTAATACTAATATGGCAGCTGCAGGTGGCGTAATTGGCGCCTTGTTTGCAAGTAGAATATTTAGTGGGAAAGCAGATGTTACTATGGCCATTAATGGAGCTATAGCTGGCTTGGTTGCCATCACTGCAGCACCAGACACACCAACAGGTGGTCTTGCTACTTTCATTGGTCTTATTGGCGGAATAATAGTTTACTTTTCAGTAATTACACTCGATTCTAAGTTTAAAATCGATGATCCAGTAGGAGCTATTTCGGCTCATGGAACAGTTGGTATCTGGGGAATCATGGCAACACCTCTTTCTGGAGCAGGTGCATTCGGAACTCAAGCGATAGGGGCAATAGTTATCTTTGCATGGGTATTCATAACTAGTTACGTAGTATTAAAAGCACTCGATAGCATAGTTGGAATTCGTGCTTCAGAAGAAGATGAAGAATTAGGTTTAGATAAAGCAGAGATTGGTGTCGAAGCTTATCCTGATTTTAAATAGCAGCGCCATTTGTTATAGGGTGGCTTTTAAGAAGCCACCCTTAATTTGAGAGAATATGGATATTCAAGTTAACAAGGATGTTAATCTCAGAATAATAAAAATGAATAGAAAGTTAATAAAACCAAAACAAGCTGCGAGTATTTTAATGTGCAGTGAAAGAACTCTAGAGACCTGGAGGAGAGAAGAGAAAGGTCCTAGTTATTACAAGATCGAAGGAAAAGTGCTTTATGGTCTCGATGATTTACAAAATTTTATTGAAGGCTCTAGAGTATCTGTTTCATAATAATCATTTAAAGGGAGAATAGATGAAAATTAAAATTATAACTTTAGCGGGAATTATTTCTTTGCTAGCTTCTTGCTCAGAAAGTGGAGATATTGAAATTAGCGATGCTGCTGAAAATACAGCTTATGTTGAATATCTTTTTTGCAAAAATGGACCAGACATGTCGCAAGAATCATTTGCCGGCATGTTATCTGAATGGAATACCATACAGGATGGTATGGAGAATCCAGTTCCTATGTCTGTAGGTCTTGTTCCTAGAACTGAAACTGATTTGTATGATGGGATGTGGGTATTGGTTTGGCAATCAAAAGAACAAAGCGAAAAAGGTTGGCAAGAATGGTTAGCTGGACCAGCTGAAGCTTGGACTGAAAAAACTAGTTCTATCCTTTCTTGTACAGATTCTAATGGAGACGCTATAAATTACAGCTTTAATGTCAGTAATTTTAGACCTGCTCAAACACAAGATCCAGAACCAGGAGGAGTAGTGGGATTTAATTTCTGCAGTTATACAGACTCATTTGGACCAGGTGAACTAATTGCTGCCAATGGAATTTATAATCAATGGTTGGATGCTGCTGTGGAAGCAGCTGGAACTGAAACACCATACTTTTATACTATTCATGAACCAAATTTTGAAACGCCAATCCCGGGATCATCTGCAGGTTCTTATGATTATGCTTTTCATCATTTTTGGGATTCAGAAGAATCTAGAGCACAAGGTGCCGCTTTGTTTGCTGAGACTGCTCCAGCTCCTCAAGGGCCTCAACCTGATTGCATTCAAGAACTATTCTTGTTTGACAGTTATCCCTTCAGATCCCCACAAATTTAGTTTTATATAGCTTACTGAGACTTTAAGAAGTCTCAGTAGCTTTATTTTGGTGCATTAAAACTTTTATAGCACTTAATTTGACCTTTATTTACTTTTAAATATCTTAAAACCCTTTTATTCACTTATTTCTACGTATTGGCACTAATATTGCATATTATAAAGTAGAGACTTATTAAAGTTGTGTCTTTATGGTTGAGATTTTTTTAAGATGTCTTAATTAAATTTTGGAGATAAATATGAAATTAATAACAGCAATTATCAAACCATTCAAATTAGATGAAGTAAGAGAAGCCTTGTCAGATGTAGGTGTGACTGGTCTTACTATTACTGATGTTAAGGGTTTTGGAAGGCAAAAAGGGCACACTGAACTTTATAGAGGCTCGGAGTACGTAGTTGATTTTTTACCTAAAACTAAGATTGAGGTTGCCGTAAGCGATGATAACTCAGACAAAGTCATCGATGCTATAACTAAAGTTTCCAATACTGGAAAAATAGGAGACGGAAAGATATTTGTCTCTTCACTAGAGCAGGTTGTAAGAATCAGGACTGGGGAAATTAACGAAGACGCATTATAAACAATTCAAGGGGACCTTATGATTAAAAAAATATTCTTATTTGCAATATCATCTTTATTCTCTGTTGGTATTTTCGCCGATAGTTTAAATTCCGGAGACACTGCTTGGATATTAACTTCTACAGCTTTAGTTTTATTAATGACCTTACCAGGTTTGTCGCTTTTTTATGCAGGATTGGTAAGAAGTAAAAATGCTATTTCCGTTTTAATGCAATGTTTTGCAATTGCCTGCTTAGTATCTGTTGCATGGGTTGTATATGGCTACAGTCTAGCTTTTACAGAAGGCAATGCTTTCTTTGGTGGAACGAGTGCTTTCTTTTTGTCAGGTATAGGGAGAGATACCTTAGCACCTGGAACAACCATGCCTCATTCTTTATTTGTTATTTTTCAGATGACTTTCGCAATAATTACACCTGCTTTAGTTGTGGGAGCATTTGCTGAGAGAATGAAATTTGGTGCTATGTGCTTATTCTCTTTACTTTGGTTCACAGCTGTATACATACCAGCTTGCCATATGATCTGGGGTGGAGGCTATCTTGCTGATGTAAAAGATTTTGCAGGAGGTTTGGTAGTTCATCTAACTTGTGGAGTTGGTGCTTTAGTAGTAGCGCTTTTCTTAGGTCCCAGAAAAGGATTTCCATCTACAGCTATGCCACCTCACAATAGGACAATGGTGGTTACAGGCGCAGCTTTACTTTGGGTTGGTTGGTTTGGTTTTAATGCAGGTAGTTCTTGGGCAGCAGATGGTTTGGCAGGTATGGCAATGCTTGTCACACATATAAGCGCTGCAACAGGAGCATTGACTTGGATGGCGATAGAGTGGCTTAAAGGAGGGAAACCAACAATAGTTGGCATAGCAACAGGTATGGTTGCAGGTTTAGCCACAATTACACCTGCAGCAGGAAGTGTGGGACCAGAAGGAGCTATTTTGATTGGTTTGATGGCTGGATCTATATGCTTTTATGCTACACAAGGAGTCAAAGGGGTATTTGGAATTGACGATTCTTTGGATGTTTTCCCTGTGCATGGAGTAGGCGGAATTATTGGAATAATAATGGTAAGTTTTGTTGGAGTTCAAGGAGGTTTCTTAGGCTCTAGTGCTGGTGAAACATGGATACCTATGGAACAATTTCTTGTACAACTTAAAGGAATAGTAGTTATTGGTCTTTGGACTGCAATAGCTTCTTGGATAATACTCAAAATAGTAGGTACCTTAATGCCATTAAGAGTTTCTGAGGAAGAAGAATATGAAGGATTAGATGTTACTGAACATGAAGAGAGAAGTTATGATCTAGTTTAACTAACAATCTTTAAAAAGACCGGTTTTTCAAAGCCGGTTTTTTTATGTTTGCTTCGTAATCAACTAAAATAATATAGTGCAAAAATCTTTAATTTCTATAATGGGACCTACAGCAATAGGCAAGACAGATCTAGCCTTACAGCTTCATGATAATATGAATGTAGAAATCATAAGTGTAGATTCTGTTCAGGTTTACAAGCAGTTAGATTTAGGCAGTGGTAAACCAAATAAAGAAATTTTATCTAAATACCCTCATAAATTAATAGATGTTATTGCGCCTTATGAAAATTATTCAACTGGTAAATTTCAGAAAGATTGCTTAAATGAAATTAGAGCAATAGATTCTTCTAACAAAATCCCACTTTTAGTTGGAGGAACAATGTTGTATTTTAAAAATTTATTTCATGGCATCTCTAAGTTGCCTGAATCTACAGACGCGATTAGGCAAGAAGTAGAGTTGGAATCCAATAAGAAAGGTCTTAAAAAGATGTATGAATACCTAAAAAAAGTAGATCTATTATCTGCTAAAGGTATTCATCCAAATGATTCTCAAAGAATCAAGAGAGCAATCGAAGTCTATAGATTAACAAATAAACCATTATCGCTTTGGCATCAGGAAAATTATCTTGAAGTACATGCAGATCTAAAGTCTTTTGAAATTTTTCAATTTGCTATAAAACCAAAAGATACAAATGCTCATCGTGAGAAAATTGCTCTCAGATTTCATAAGATGATTGATAAAGGGTTAATTAAAGAAGTAGAGGATCTATTAAATATAGATCACATGAATTCAACTAAACCTTCTTTAAGAAGTGTTGGCTATAAGCAGGTTGCCGATTATTTAGAAGGCAATTTATCCTTTGATGAGATGATCTTCAGGGCTATTACAGCTACAAGGCAGCTTGCCAAAAGACAAATGACCTGGCTTAGGAGTTGGAATCAAGTGATATGGCTTGAAGGAGAGTCGGATAATAATATGCAAAATATTTTAGACATTATTAATTGATGAAAGAGAGAATTTTTGTTGAACCTTTATCAGTGATAGTTCACATGGACAGGTATTTGATAGGTTCGGAAAATCTTTCATTGAATGCTAAAGATGAATTTACTGAGCTATGTAGATCATCTGGAACTGTTATAGGTGCACAAGTATTTGGAAAGTTAGATAAGCCTACCGCCAACTATTTTATTAAGTTAGGTAAAGTAGAGGAGATTAAAAAGTTAGTTAAAGAGCTATCAGCAGATTTAGTCATCTTTAATAACTCTCTATCACCTTCACAAGAAAGAAATTTAGAAAAACTCTTTGGAGTGAGGGTATTAGATAGGACATCTTTAATACTAGACATATTTGCTACCAGAGCAAGTAGCCATATAGGTAAACTTCAAGTTGAATTAGCTCAGTTAACCCATCTTTCTACTAGACTCGTTAGAGGGTGGAGCCATCTTGAAAGACAAAAAGGTGGAATAGGCCTTAGAGGACCAGGAGAAACTCAGTTAGAAACTGATAGAAGATTAATTGGACAAAGAATAAAGAGTATTAAGAAGAGGTTAGATAAATCCCATAACCAGAAAGAAGTTAATCGCTATTCAAGAAAAAAAGGCAAGAATAAGGTAGTCTCTATAGTAGGTTATACAAATGCAGGCAAGACAACTCTTTTTAATTACTTGACCCAAAACATGCTCTATGCTGCTGACAAACCTTTTGCAACTTTAGATTCTGTAACTAGACAAAATTCTATTCCATACTTAAAGAATATCCTTTTCTCAGATACTGTAGGTTTCATATCAGACTTGCCTACCCAATTAATTGAATCCTTTAAAGCCACTTTGGATGATCTAAGAACGGCAGATCTTCTTCTGCATGTGGTAGATATATCAGATAAAGATTATAGATTTAAAGTAAAGGAAGTAATCAAGTTAATAGACGAGCTAGGCTTATCAGATATCCCTATCCTTAGGGTCAACAATAAGAGTGATAAAGCAAATTTATCTAATTTAGAAGAACTTTCAATCCCTAAAAATAAACAGGTTTGGATTTCTGCTCAAAATGAAGAAGGTCTTGATAACTTATTTCAATCCATTAATTATTATCTTTATGGTCGTGAGATACGGAGATGGGTTTCTCTTTTTCCTGAATTAGGCTGGTTAAGAGCAAAATTATATTCCTCAGGAAAAGTCATAGATGAAAGAACATCTGATTCAGGTCTGTTACAATTACACATTAAGAGCAATGAAGATGAGTTAAAAAAATTAAAACTCATCAAAGGTTTTAAAATTTTAAAAAATCAATTAACAAAGGAAACAATATAAATATGTCTTGGAATGGAAATGATAATAAGGACCCTTGGGGAAGGGAAGCCCCCCCTGAGATAGATGAGGTTATTAAAAAAGCTAAAGAAAGAGTAAATTCTATTTTTGGTGGAGGATCATCTGGAGGAAGTTCTTCTGGAGGATTTAGTATGAAAAATTTTACTTGGATCTTTGTGGTACTTATCTTTGGATATGTAACATTAGGAATTTATCAAGTTGAAGAAGCTGAAAGATCAGTAGTACTAAGACTAGGTAAGTTTCAGGAAATTAAAGGCCCTGGTTTGCGTTGGAATCCCCCTATTGTAGATAACTGGTCAATAGTGGATGTGGTCAGAGTGAGACCACATAGGCATGATGCTCTAATGTTGACTAAGGATGAGAATATTGTAGACGTAACAGTTTCAGTTCAGTATCAAATAGCTGACCCTATGAAATATGTCCTTGATATTAGAGATGCTGATGCCAGCCTTGCACAGGCTACAGAGAGTGCACTTAGGCATGTTGTTGGAGGTTCAATAATGGACGATGCTTTAACAACTGGCCGTGAGTTGATAGCACAGGAAGTTAGAGCACGGTTGCAAAATTATTTAGATAGGTACAGTACAGGATTAGAAGTATTAATTGTAAATATAGAAGACTCTTCTCCTCCTAACCAGGTACAAGAAGCTTTTGATGATGTTATTAAGGCAAGGGAAGATGAAGTAAGGGCGCGCAATGAGGCTGAAACCTATGCTAATGGATTGGTCCCAGAAGCAAGGGGTGAAGCTCAAAGAATGCTTCAAGATGCAGAGGCATATAAGGAACAAGTTATATCGGAAGCGGAAGGAGATGCAGCTAGATTTAATTTATTGTTAGCTGAGTATCAGAAGGCTCCGGATGTTACAAGAAATCGTCTTTACTTAGAGTCGATTCAGGGCGTCATGTCAAATAGTACTAAGGTAATGATTGATGTTGAAGGAGGTAATAATATTTTATATTTACCTTTAGATAAGATCGCTCAATCAGCCAGGGGAGTAGAAGAGTTAAATCTTCCTTCTACGTCAAACAATCCTACCTCAATTAGAGAGTTAACTAATGAAGTTATAGAAGAAATTAGAAGAAGAAATAGACAAGAGGAGAGAAGATAATGAAAACATCAAGATTAATCTTAAACGGAGCTCTTCTTTTAGTGGTAGTTTTAGTATCGCAATCAATTTTTGTTGTTAAAGAAACTGAGAGGGCAATATTAAAAAGATTTGGTGAAATAGTTCAATACGATGTTCAGCCAGGTCTTCATTTTAAAATACCTGTAGTAAATGAGGTAAGTAAATTTGATGCAAGAATCTTAACTCTAGATGCCGCACCTCAAAGCTATCTTACATCAGAAAAGAAGGCTCTTACTGTAGATTCATTTGTTAAATGGAGAGTTAGTGATGTGGCTAAATATTACACCACCTCTGGCGGTGATGAAGAAAGGTTAAGAAGATTGCTTATTCAAAGGGTAGATGCAGGTCTAAGGAATGAATTTGGCAGCAGGACTGTTAAAGAAGTTGTATCTGGTCAGCGAGACGAGCTGATGGATAAGCTATCCAACCAATTGAATCTTATCGCTAAAGATGAACTTGGTGTTGAAGTGATTGATTTGAGAGTTAAAAAGATTGATTTACCCCCAGAAGTTAGTGAATCCGTATTTAATAGGATGAGAACTGAAAGAGAAAGATTGGCAAAAGAGCTTAGAGCCCAAGGTAATGAGGTTGCTGAAAAGATCAGAGCGACAGCTGATAAAGATAAAACAATAATTTTAGCAGATGCTTATAGAGAAGCTGAGGAGATTAAAGGAAATGGAGATGCTATTGCAACAGCTACATATGCCAATGCTTATTCTAAAGATCCAGAGTTTTATGACTTCACAAGAAGTTTGAAGGCTTATCAGTCAACTTTTGAAAGTAAATCAGATATTTTATTAATTAATCCAGATAGCGATTTCTTTAAATATCTTGATAACTCTAAAGCTAAAATTAAATAAATGACCTCAAAGGTTCGCTGGAGTCTTCCAGATGGCGTTGATGAATTGCTAGCACCTAAGGCTCTAGAAGTTGAAAAATTAAGAAGAAAGTTAATAGACCTTTATGTAGCTTCAAACTATGAATTTATAATTCCTCCTATTCTAGAATTATCTGAAAGTCTTGGAGGAGAAGCGCACGATGAAATAAGCTCTTATGCGTTTAGCTTTTTAGATGACTTAACTGGAAAAAAATTATCTATTAGGCCTGATATATCTGAACAAGCTTCAAGGATTGATGCTTATAGAATAGCTTCTAAAGAAGTTATTAGATTATGTTATGCAGGCGATGTTGTAAAAAAACGAACTTCGAAAGTCCTTAGATCGAGAACAACTATCCAGGTTGGTGCTGAAATATTTGGTGACTCTTCTATAGAGTCAGATCTAGAGAGTATCAATCTAATGATAAAAAGCCTTCAAGAAGTAGGTTTAAAAGATATAACACTTAGTTTAGGCCATGCTGGATTTACTGCAGCTATTATGTCTCAATTTCAAGACTTAGAAGGTGCAGTATTTTCTCAACTTGAAGATGCTTTGATGAGAAAATCTAAATCTGATATTTCTAATACCATTTCTGATCATAAGAATTTATATTTGATAATGGATCTTTGTGATATGCATGGCTCTGAAGACATTATTGAAAAAGCCAAAAAAAACTATGAAGAATTAGGTGATGGAATATTAAGTTTCTTAGACCATTTATCTGAAATAATACAACAATTAGCTCTTGATCAGTTTGTAAAGATTCATGTTGATTTAGGAGAAGTGCAAGGATTTAAATATCATAATGGTATAGTTTTTTCTGCTTATTCGGGGTCAGCTGGTTATGCTTTGGCAAAAGGAGGAAGATACGACGGTTTAAGAAAGACAGAAGATGATGACAGACCTGCCATAGGGTTTGACTTAGATTTAATCGCTGTTTCAAACATTAAGGAAGCATAGATGGCTAAAACTATTTCATTATTAGGACTGCAATGGGGTGATGAAGGAAAGGGAAAGGTAGTCGATCATCTTGCAAAAGACCTTGATGCTGCAATTAGATATCAAGGAGGTCATAATGCAGGCCACACTCTTATAGTAGACGGAAAAAAAATAGTTTTTCACCTTTTACCCTCTGCAATTTGTCATGCTGACATTCATTGTTATATCGGTAGAGGCGTTGTTGTAAGCCTAGATGCCCTTTTTGAAGAAATTGAGGAAGCTGAACAAGTTATAGGTAACATAGAGGATAGGTTAACAGTAAGTTCCGCTTGCAGTCTTATACAGCCATATCACATAAAGCTGGATCAATTAAGAGAAGGATCAAAAAAGCTAACTAAAATAGGCACTACTGGTAGAGGTATAGGCACAGCCTATGAGGACAGAGTTGGTAGGCGCTCAATAAGGGTAACTGACCTATACAGTGAAAATAAACTTAGAGATAAACTTGAAGAAGCTTTAGATTTTTACAATTCTATCTTTAATCACTCGTTTAAAAGCAGCGAGATTGATTTGAATGAGCTTTTTGATAAAAATTTAAAACATGGAGAAGAACTTAAACCTTATGTTGGGAATGTTATCCAGGAAGTTAGAGACTTACAGAATGCAAATAAGAAAATATTATTCGAAGGTGCGCAAGGTGCCTTATTAGATGTGAGCTTAGGCACTTATCCGTACGTCACATCAAGCAACTCTTCAGTTGGAGGCATAGCTTCTGGAATAGGTATAAGTCCAACAAATATAGATTTCTCTCTTGGGATTGCTAAAGCCTATACGACGCGTGTTGGCGAAGGACCTTTCCCAACCGAGCTATTCGATTCAATGGGAACTTATTTAGCTGAAAAAGGAGGAGAGGTTGGCGCCACAACTGGAAGACCAAGAAGGTGTGGTTGGTTAGATGCATTTTTACTTTCCCACGCTGTTAAATTAAATGGAATTGATGGTCTTTGCATAACCAAAATTGATGTGCTGGATGGACTTGAGACTATAAAGGTATGCACTGACTACTCTAGCGATATTAGTAATCCTGAATTGATAGAAACCTTAACTCTGGAGGGAGTTGAGCCTGTTTATAAAGAATTTAAAGGATGGGATGAGCCTACTGCTGGAAAACAAGCTTTTGAAGAATTGAATGATAAGGCGAAAGAGTTTATTCTAAATATTGAAGATCTATGTGAGGTTCCTGTAATTATGATATCGACCGGCCCTAAAAGAGAAGACACTATCATCAGAAAGCACCCTTTGTAATATGAAATTTTTAAATATTTTAATTCTCACAGTACCTTTAACATTCTTTGCTACAGAAGATATATATGAAGAAGGAGATTCATTCAAATCTACTAAATCGCGTTCAGTCGTTCTTTATGAATATAAAACAGATGCCTCTAGAGTAAATATTGCTCTTCAGTTTGCATTCAATGCTGAAGAATTTATCGAATATGCTGCGGTTGACTCGCGGGACATTTATAAAATTAGAAGAGGGGATACATTTGTCTTAACAGAAAGTTTCAAAGATGGAGATATCTTTCAAGTTACTTTAACAAGTAAAAAAACTAATAATGAGAAATATTTTATCCTTTCGAAGGATTTAAAAGATAATTCTTTAACTCAATTAGAAATAGGTACCTAAATTTTCAATGATTCTTTATCTTAAAAGAACTTTTATAGCTCTTTTAGTATTGATTAGTCCTTTCCTTTTTTTATTTCTAGGCTTGTTCTTCAATTGGTTTGGTCAACAAGCAGATTTAGGGTACATAGATAACCAAAGTGCTCCTTACTTTTCTTCACAGGAAACTCAAACTGAAAATAAAGAAAAAAGAATTTTATTTGGAGATCTGCATGTCCATACAACATACTCATTGGATGCATTTTTAGGAAGTTTGCCAATCCTAGAAGGAGAGGGGGTTCATCCGGTAGCAGATGCATGTAATTTTAGTAGATTTTGTGCCAATTTAGACTTCTTTGCTGTTACAGACCATGCAGAATTTTTAACAAGAAGAGAATGGGAAGATACAATAGAATCCTTACAAAGTTGCTCTCAAATATCAAAAAATAAAGACGAAGAAGAAATAATACCTTTCTTAGGATGGGAATGGACTCAAACTAGCCTAGATCCCTCGAGACATTATGGTCATAAAAATATAATTCTTAAGCCTCTCAGTGGAGAGCTGCCTACAAGGCCTATTGGTGCTTTAGAGAGTTCTTATTTAAATTTCATAGAGACTCCTTTTGTCTATATTTATGGAGCTCTAATTTATGATTATAAGAATATGTCTTCTTACTTCAATTGGAGATATAGAGATATTGTCATTAAAAACTTAGATATTTGTAAGAGTGGTGTACCTGTAAGAGATTTACCAAAAGATTGTCTAGAAAAGGCAGAAAATCCAGAAGAGTTATTTAGTAAATTAGATGAATGGGGCTTAGATTCATTAGTAATTCCGCATGGATCGGCATGGGGCAATACTTCTCCTCCTATGGCCTCTTGGGATAACCAATTTGACTCATCAAACCACAATCAAAAGTATCAAAAATTAATTGAACTTTATTCAGGGCATGGCAATACAGAAGAATATAGACCGTGGAGAGCATTAGATATAAACAATAATACTTATTCTTGTCCTCAGCCCTCAACTAATTTTATTCCCTATTGTTTTCAAGCAGGAGAGATAATAAAAGAAAGGTGTAGAGTCTCAGCTGGTAGCTCAAGTGAATGTGATTCTAGAGCTAAGTCGGCTAGGGAAGGTTATGTGATGTCTAATCCTTTTGGTATTTTAACAATACCTCAATATAACTTTAAAGAATGGTCAGAAAGTGGACAGTGTCTTGATTGTTTTTTACCTGCATTTGATTATAGACCAGGCTCATCAATACAGTATGCGCTTGCTTTACGAAATTTTGAGGATAATAAAACAGAAGCCTACAGATTTGGATTTATAGGATCAAGTGATAATCATGGGGCAAGGCCTGGATCAGGATATAAAGAAATTAATCGCATTATTAATAGTGATTCCAAATATAAATCCTCTGGACCTTTGGTCGATAATTCAAACCTAGATGCAAGTTATTCCAGTATTCCTAGAACTCAAGAAGTAGATTTAGAAGAATTAATGCTAACTAGGAGTGGTCCGCCTCAACTGGAAAGAATATCGTCTTTCCTATATACAGGAGGATTGGTTGCCACTCATTCTACTTCTAAAGATAGACAATCAATTTGGGATTCCCTTAATAATAGAGAAGTATACGCAACAAGTGGAGATAGAATTCTTCTATGGTTTGACCTAATCAATCATCCTTCAAAGCAAATAAAATCAATGGGAAGCGAGTTTGAGTTAAATATAAATCCAAAATTTAGAGTAAGAGCCGTAGGATCTCAAAAGCAATTACCAGGCTGTAATGTCGCGAAAGAATTGGATAAGGAAACTATACTTAGATTATGTAATGGTGAGTGCTTTAATCCAAGTGACGAAAGAAAACTGATCACCAGAATTGAAGTGATTAGAATAAGGCCACAGGCTTACTCGGGAGAACCAATTCAAAATTTAATAGAAGACCCCTGGAAAGTATTTTCTTGTGATCCTTCTGCAGAAGGATGCGAAGTAGAGTTTACAGATGACAATTTCATGAATGCTAATAGAGAAATTATCTATTATGTTAGAGCTATACAAGAACCTTCTCTGGCCATTAATTCGTCAAATCTTAATTGTGATAGAGATGATTCAGGTAAATGTACCAAAGTTAACCTTTGTGGAGATTCTCAAGGACAAGGAGAAGGTGATTGTTTGTCTGAAGCAGAGGAAAGGGCTTGGTCCTCACCCTTATTTATAAAATCTGTTGCAGATCAGTCTTAAAAGCCTTATCAAGAACAGCGTTAACATATTTATGACCATCAACTGCTCCATATTTCTTAGTTAGTCTTATACTTTCGTTGATAATGATTGGCTTATCTAGATCTGAATATAACATTTCGTAAATTGCTAGCCTTAGGGCGTTTCTTTCAATTGGGTCCAGTCCCGATAACTCTCTATCCATAAGCTTTAGAAGTAACTTGTCTAGACTAGGCATAGATTTAGTAACTCCACTTAATAAGTCTTTAAAATGAGGATATCTTTTCTGCATTTCCTTATTTTTAAGGATTTCTTCTGCAGTTGACCCTCCCAATTCAATTTCATACAGGCTTTGCAGTACCTTATCTCTTGATCTTACAGGGGAAGTGTCTTTTTTGGATTTCACAATTAATCAAGGTCAATCATATTCATGGCAGTTAAAGCAAATTCTGACCCTTTGTTCATTTGATTGGGATCAGATCTTCTTTTTGCTTGAGTCTCATCATCTGTTGTTAATACTCCGCATATTACTGCTTTTTTAGTTTCTAGAGAAACTTTCATTAAACCTTCGATACAAGCCTTAGAAATATAGTCAAAATGTGGGGTATCGCCTCTGATTATAGCGCCAAGCGCTATAACAATATCTACATTATCTTTTAGTGCGTATATTTTTGATGCTAAAGGTAATTCAAAAGCTCCAGGCACTTCTTTTGTTAGGATCCTTTTCTTATTTACACCATTCTTAAGTAGTTCTTTAGTTACTTCCTCAAGAAGAGTATTTACAATCTCGCTATTCCAACTTGTATAAGTTATTGCATAAACTGCTTCTTTGGATTCATCAGATATATGATTAGAGTTCAAGCCTTTCATAGCATTAATTAATAAATTCTGTAATTTCTAGATCAAAACCAGTAAGAGGATATTTAGCTGAAGCTCCCAATAATCTAATCTTTTTAACGCCTAAGTCCTTTAAGATTTGAGCTCCAACTCCAACTATCCTCGAGTCAGGAGCATCATTTTCTTTATTTTTTTTGTCTCCTTTTAGGAAAGAAACATTAGATAATATTTCTTGAGGAGTTTCTTGATGTGCCAACAGAAGAAGGACTCCACTACCTTCAGTATTAATTTTTTCCATTGCCTGAGAGAAAGATAATCTGCTACCAAACTTATTAATGCCTATTACATCTTGCAAGGTATTATTCTGCTGAACCCTTACCATAATATCTTGATCTTTTTTAATTTTGCCTTTAACTAGTGCAATATGAATATTTCCCTTAATAGTATCTTCATATGCAAAAAGCTCAAATTCGCCTTCTTCAGATTCAATTTTAGTTTTATCTACTAAGTTAATGCTTCTTTCGCTAGTATTCCTGTAGTGAATTAAATCTGCAATAGTTCCTATCTTAAGATTATGCTTCTTAGCAAATTTTTCTAGATCTCCTCTTCTAGCCATAGTCCCATCATCGTTCATTATTTCAACTATCACGGCAGAGGGATCAAATCCAGCAAGTGAAGCCAGATCTGTACCTGCCTCAGTATGACCTGCTCTAGTTAGAACTCCTCCATTTTGGGCTTTGATTGGAAATACATGGCCAGGTTGTACTATATCCTCTGCAATAGCATTTTTTTTCACTGCAGCCTGTATTGTTGTTGACCTATCTGCAGCTGATATTCCTGTGGTTACACCTTGAGCTGCTTCAATTGAACCAGTAAAAGCAGTCCCCAATTCAGTACCGTTATTTTTTACCATTTGTTCTAGACCAAGTCTTTTGCATCTCTCATCATTAAGAGCAAGACAAATTAAACCCCGCGCATGAGTTGCCATAAAATTAATAGCTTCTGGACTAACTTTTTCTGCAGCCAGGATAAGATCTCCTTCATTCTCTCTATCTTCATCATCCATTAAGACAACCATTTTGCCCTCGGACATATCAGCTATCAGTTCTTGTATGCTATTTAATTCCATTTTTAATATTTAGGTAGCAAGGAGTATCTTATATCTGCTCCTAATTTCTCTATGCATGTTATTTTGATGTCAATTGTACCTAGATTTTCTGCCACTACATCTAAATTAACAAATGACTGTCTATTTTCACCTAACAACTTGGGGGCTTTATATATAATAAGTTCATCGACCAACTGTTCCAAAAGTAAGGAATTAATAATTCCAGATCCAGCCTCTATCATTAGGTTGTTAATTAGTTTTTCTTCAGCTAAATAACTAACAACTTCTTTAAGAGGCAAATTTGAACTTGCCTTTAGCTTTGCTATCTCTATTCCATCATTATCTTCCAACTGGCTATGTTTATTGGCAAAGATAAGAGTTTTTGCTGCTGAAGAAAAAATATTCTCTTTACCTGTTAAAGTATTATTTCTATCCACTACGACCCTTAAAGGTTGTCTCAAGAGTGATTCATTTAATCCAGAGTCTCTCGATGTTAAATGAGGATTGTCATTTAGAATTGTTCCGATGCCAGTAAGAATAGCATCTGAATATGCTCTCATTCTATGTACATCTTTTCTAGCTTCTAAAGAGGTAATCCATTTACTCTGCCCAGATGAAAGTGCGATGCCGCCATCTAAGGAACTAGCTACTTTACATTTAATATATGGTCTTCCTTTTTCTATTCTAGAAAAAAATCCTTGATTTAGTTCTCTGCCCTCTGCTTCTAGCAGTCCGCTTTCAATTTCTATTTCTGGGTATGTTTTTGAGAATCCCTTTTGTGCCTTATCTGCGTTACTGAAGTAAACTTTCTTAATTTGGTGATCCTTGATGGAATTTGCGCAAGGTGGTGTCTTTCCAAACGTTGTACAAGGCTCTAGGTTTACAAATAATTCAGATTCTTTTAAAACTTCTTTAGATCTATCTCCAAGATTGTTTATTACATTCTCGATGGCATTGATTTCTGCATGATTTTCACCAGATCTTTTATGCCATCCTCTACCTATTATTTTATTTTTGTGAGTTATCACACAACCAACCATCGGATTAGGACTAGCAGAGAGTGAACCCCTTTTTGCCAATTTTAGAGCTTCAAGCATATGCTCTTCTTTGGAAGTCATGACTAATCGCTTGTTAATTTCTCTACTTCTTCTGAGAATTCAGTAATGTCTTCAAATCTTCTATAAACAGAAGCAAACCTAATAAACGCAACTTCGTCTATTTTTCTGAGGTTCTGCATAACTGCTTCTCCAACAAGTCTAGAAGGAATCTCTCTTTCTCCAGAAGACCTTATATCTTTTTTAATATCTTCTATTAAAGTTTCTATTTCCTCTTCTCCAACCGGCCTTTTTTCTAATGCTCTGTAAAGTCCCTCTCTCAGTTTTTGTTCATTAAATGGCTCTCGAGTATTATTTTTTTGCTTAATAACTCTAGGCATTAAAAGTTCTGCAGTTTCGAAAGTTGTAAACCTCTCTTTACAAGATGGACATTCTCTTCTTCTTCTTGTCTGTTTCCCTTCAGCAATTAGTCTAGAGTCAATTACTTTTGTATCTGAGAAGCCGCAATAAGGACAATGCATAATTATGAATAAACAGGGAATTTGGAACAAAGAGCTTTTACTTTGTCTCTTACTTCACTAATTATTTCCTCATTATTGATCTCGTCAAGAATATCACATATCCAGGAAGCTACTTCCGACATCTCGGCTTCTTTGAACCCTCGTGTTGTTGAAGCTGGAGTGCCTATCCTTAAACCACTTGTTACGAAGGGTGATTGAGGATCGTTTGGTACGGTGTTTTTGTTAACTGTTATATTTGCTCTACCTAATGCATCATCTGCCTCTTTTCCAGTGAGGCCTTTTTCTATCAAGTCCACAAGAAACATGTGGTTTTCAGTTCCATTTGAGACAATATTAATTCCTCGCTCCATAAATGTATTAGCCATTTTTTTAGCATTAAGCTTAACTTGTTTTTGATATTCTTTAAAACTTGGCTCTAGTGCTTCTTTAAAACACACCGCTTTAGCAGCTATAACGTGCATCAATGGACCTCCTTGCGTACCTGGAAAGATTGCCGAATTAAGTTTTTTATGAATTTCTTCGTTTTCTTTAGCTAATATTAGGCCACCTCTTGGACCTCTTAAAGTTTTATGAGTTGTGGTAGTAACCACGTCTGCAAAAGGAACAGGCGAAGGATATTCTCCAGCCGCAATTAGTCCAGATACATGAGCCATATCAACCAATAGATAAGCCCCTACAGAATCTGCAACTTCTCTAAATCGCTTCCAATCAACTATACCTGAATACGCAGAGAATCCAGCAACAATCATCTTAGGGTTATTTTCCTTAGCTAATTTTTCAACTTCTTCATAATTTATCTCACCTGTAGAAGGGTCTAGACCATATTGAAAGGATTCATAAGTTTTACCAGAAAAATTAACTTTAGCTCCATGTGTTAAGTGCCCACCATGATCAAGACTCATTCCTAATATGGTATCTCCAGCATCACAAAGTGCTAAGTAAACAGCTGAATTTGCACTTGCTCCCGAGTGAGGTTGAACATTTGCAAAAGCGGCTCCATAAATTTCTTTTGCTCTTTCTATGGCAAGTGATTCTGCAATATCTACATTTTCACAACCCCCATAATATCTTTTTCCTGGATACCCTTCTGCGTATTTGTTGGTTAAAACTGAGCCCTGAGCTTCGAGAACTCTCTTCGAGGTGTAATTTTCTGAAGCTATTAGTTCAATATGATCTTCTTGTCTTGCCATCTCATTATCTATAGAAGACCAAAGTTCAGGATCAAAGTCTTTAATGGTTTTAGTATTATCAAACATAAATAAGTAAGAAATATATGGCTAGGCGTTATAGCTTAATTATACAGAATGCAAACTTACTTCTCAGAATTAATTTAAGCCTTATTTGTAATTATAGGAGACTTTCTCCCTTTATTTATCTCAGAACAAATAGGACAAACTCTTCCATCACAACCCCTTGCAGTGCAATACTCTCTTCCGTAAAAAATAATTCGTAAATGAAGTTTATTCCAGTCATCTTTTGGAAAACCTTTCTTTAAGTCTACTTCTGTCTGTTTAACATTTTTCCCTTTTGATAGTCTCCATCTTTGTGCCAATCTATGAATATGAGTATCTACGGGAAAAGCAGGGTGATTAAATCCTTGACTCATTACTAC
>CESD01046081.1_pt1 | contig 38958 bp, 38 predicted proteins | sample 531191 | NCBI WGS metagenome assembly CESD01 (sample SAMEA2622021, study PRJEB7988) | marine metagenome | biome: marine biome (ENVO:00000447); feature: deep chlorophyll maximum layer (ENVO:xxxxxxxx); material: "saline water (ENVO:00002010), including plankton (ENVO:xxxxxxxx)" | depth 188 m
TGGAGTGATACCAGGTCTTGGAGTAGGAGTCATTGTAGGAGTTGCAGTAGGAGTAGGAGTTGCAGTAGGAGTAGGAGTAAGCGTTGGTGTTGGAGTTATAGTAGGCGTTGCTGTTATTTCAACTTGTATTAATCTTGCAGACTTTAATTGCCTTATTTCATTATTCTTGATTGCTAATTGAGCATTTAATGATTTTGAAATATTATATATTTGTTGATTAAGGCTTTCAGCTTCATCATCATATTTTTCTGTAAGAACAGTTATTTCTTCAACTAAACTTTCATTTTCTTCTTTTAATTCATTTAATGAAATTCTCAACTCATCATTTGAATTAATTAGTTGATTATTAGAACTTATTTGTTCATTAGTGGCTTCTTCATATAAATCTTCTGTTTCTTCTAGTTCTTTTTTTATTATTCTAAGTTCATTTTCAAGATAACTAATATTATTTCTGTAGTCACTTTCTTTTTCTTTTAGTTGATCATTGAGTTGATCTAATTCATTGCTAAGAGAATTCACTTTAGAGTCATCGACTACAGTTTTAATTACCTCGACAGTTTCAGGATTCTGAGAACTACATGAAACTAAGAAGATTAGAAAAAATATTATGGATTTTTTCAACATAATTTAAAAGTAAACTTATTTTATCTTTCTGTTATTCTAGTTGTTATAGAAAATTACATTATTTATATTATGGCACAATTAAGACCATTTAAGGGAATAAGGTACAATCAAAACAAATCTGGGGATCTTACTAAAAATGTATGTCCTCCATTTGATAGTATCTCTAATACTTTGAGAAAAAAATTATATGAAATCTCTGAGTATAATACCGTAAGACTAGAGCTTGGAAGTCGCGGTATGGATGAAGATCCTTATTTCTCTGCAGCTGAAATTCAAAATTCTTGGATAAAACAAGGAGTTTTGGTACAAGATGATTCACCTTCAATATATGTAACAGAAGAAGAATTTAAGTTTGGGGACCAAGTAATTACTCGTAAAGGTTTTATATGTGCAATCAAAGTAGAAAAGTATGAATCTAAAATAGTCATACCTCATGAAAAAACACGAGAAAAGTGGGTAGAAGATAGACAAAAATTAATGGAAATAGCAAAATCAAATTATAGCCCATTACTTTGTTTGTACGAAGATGATTCTAGAGAAACTATTGCTAATTTAGTTAAATCAATTTCAGGTAAAGTTCCATACATAGATATTGCACCTGATGAGCTTCAAAAAATAAAAGTATGGAGAGTTACTGATCAGGGAACAATATCTCTTATTACCAAAAATTTCAATAACTCTAAAATCTTTATTGCTGATGGGCATCATAGGTATGAAGCGGGTCTAAGATATATTTCAAAAATAAATAAATATAGAGAAATTGATGATAATGAATCTATAAATTATAGAATGATTCAGCTTATTTCAATGAATGAGCCGGGATTAGTTACGAGATCTTATCATAGATACATTAGGTTTAATGAAAATTTTTCAGAATATAAAGAAAAGATTATTTCTGATGACTTTGTTCAGATAAATCAAGAAAATTTTTCTTACGAAAGTATTGAATCCTTGAATGCTTTATACGAGACCTTAAATGATACTCAAGAAACTAAGGGAGTTAGCTTTGGAATTATAATCAAACAAGGTAATACTGCTAAATCTTTTATTTATAAAAATCAAAACTCCTTAAAAAATAATGATTATTCTTTTCTTCATGAAAAATACTTGAAGGATAAGATAAATGAGGACCTCGAAGATAAAATATCTTTTGAAACTGATCTTAATGAGATTATGAAAGAACTTTCAAAAAATGAAAATTTAATAGTATTTATAATGCGTCCTATTCCAATGAAAGATTTTATTGAAACAGTCAAATCAGGAGAGGTCTTACCTCCTAAAGTAACCAATTTTCTACCTAAACCACCTGCTGGTTTAGTATTTCAGGATCTCGATGGAGATTTATAATTTTTTATTTAACCACTTGATTGATTGAATTACTTATATATTCAATATTTTTTGTAGTAATTCCTGCTATATTTATTCTCCCAGATTCTACTATGTAAATGGAAAAATCTTTTTTTAGTTGAATTACTTCTTCTTTACTCATGCCACTAAAACTAAACATGCCTTTTTGATCTTCAATAAAAGAGAAGTCTTTGCTACATCCTAATTCTTTAAGATTAGAATTTAGCGAAGTTCTCATACTAATAATTCTATTTCTAAGGGTTGTTAAATCTTTTGTCCAGAGATTCTTTAAGCTTTCATCATTAAGAATTATTTTTACAATTTCTGAACCGTGTGCAGGTGGATTTGAATAAATAGTTCTAGCCGTTTTTTTTAGTTGGCTAAGTAATTTTTCAGACTTGTTTTCTTTATTTGATTTATAAATTAAACATCCTACTCTTTCACTATATAATCCAAAATTTTTGGAATAACTTGAGCATATAAAAATATCATCTAATATTTCATACATAGCTCTTACGCCTGCTGCATCTTCTTCAATACCTATCCCCAATCCTTGATATGCGAAATCACATATAGGTATAATATTTTTTTCTTTTATTACAAAGGCTAATTCTTTCCACTGATCTTCACTCAAATCACATCCAGTAGGATTATGGCAACATCCATGAAGGACAATAATATCACCACTTGGAATATTTTGAACACTACTTAAGAAATTTTTGAAATCTACAACATTATTTTCTTTATCAAAATATTCATAATCCATGGTTAAAAAATCAGATGATTCAAATATAGGTTTATGATTAGCCCATGTAGGGTTACTAAACCATACTTTTGAGTTTGGAGAAAAAATTTTTAGAAATTCAGAAACAAGTTTTAATGCCCCTGTTCCTCCTGGTGTATTTAATCCAATTGGATAAAAATTCTTGTTATTAAGAAGACTTTTTCCTAATACAATTTCAATGGAACTATTTATAAAACCTTTATCTCCATCAATAGGTTTATAGGACTTAGATATATCCATATCTAGTAGAATTTTTTCAGCTTCTAATACAGATTCAAATGTTGTTGTATTTCCATTATCATCTTGATATACACCAACAGCCAAGTTTACCTTACTTGAACTTTTATCCTTATTATATTCTTCAGAAAGTCCTAGTATAGGATCTTTTGCTGCTTCATTTACATTTTCAAAAAACATTATTTATCAGCTCCTTCAAATGGCTCTAAATAAAGATTTTATTTTACTCTGAAGATTCTTCTTCTCCATCCGAATCTGAGTCAGAGCCTTCACCATCTTCTGTAGTTTCTCCTTCTCCCTCAATACCTTCTTCTGAAACTTCTTCAATAATTTCTTCTTGAACTCTCGGAGGTTGAATCCATGCAATTTGAGCTTCTTCATCAGATATAAGAATTGCTCCATCGGGAATATTAAGATCTTTTGCATAAACAAACATTTCTAAATTTTCTAAGATAGAACAATCTGCTTCTAATTCAGAAGGAATTTCTAATGGTTTAGCAATTATTGTAACCTCATAAACACCTTGAGTTACAACTCCTGCTCCACCTCTTGTACCAGGTGCAGAATCTTGGTTTATAAGAACTATTGGAACTTGCACCTCAATTTCTTTTTGCATATCTACTCTCAAAAAATCAACATGAACCAGTCTATCAGTAACAGGGTGTCTATCTACATTTCTCACTAGAGTATATGTTTCATCTTTCCCATTAACGGAAACTTTAATTGGAGTAGTGTAACCAGCTTCTTTTAGGGTTTTGTATAATATATCTTCGTCTACTTGCAAACTTATAGAATCTCCAAGTCCGTACATATTAACAGGTATTATTCCTGTCGATCTAAGAGATTTATTCTTCTTCCCAAAAGTATTCCTTTTTTCAGTTTGTAAGTTTATTTCTTTTGCCATTTTTTTTATCTGTTGTTTATCTAAGTTTTTAGCCAATTATCTAATTGTATATTTTTTTCTACAGCTAAGAAACTTTAAAACCTTCAAAAACAACAATTTCATATAAATATGCTAGTATATAAGTATGTTAATACCCATGAAAATAGATTATGCATTGAGATTATTAGTTTATCTTGCTGTAAATAAAGATAAAGGTCTAATCAAGACAGAAGAAGTTTCTAAAGACCAAGGTGTTCCTCTAAAATTTCTTCAAAGAATTTCTAATGAGTTACAAAAAGAAGGGATTATTGAATCAAGCAGAGGTCCTGCTGGAGGTCATAAGATTCTAAGAAATCCGAAAGATTTGTTTGTATCAGAAATTATAAAACTACTTGATTACACATTATCTCCAATTGAGTGCATTCATAATGAAGATGTTTGTATACACACTGACGCGTGCAGTCAAAGGGAGTTATGGATAGGTGTTGAAGATGTTCTTCTTGAGCATTTGAGTAAAATTTCAGTTGCAGACTTAGCTGACAGACAAGCTACATTGAACACCAAGGATGTAACTTTTATTTAGTTTAAATTTCAAAGAGGTTTTTTTGAAAAGAGTAGGATTTATACTAAAAGTTCGTGAAAATTTTATTCAGGAATACAAACAACACCATAAAAATGTATGGCCTGAAATGAAGGCTGCTCTTCAAAGAAATGGATGGCATAATTATTCTTTGTTTATGAGAAAAGATGGATTAATGTTTGGTTACTTTGAGGCAGAAGAATCTTTTGCTAAATCTTTAGAAGGAATGTCTAAAGAATCAATTAATAATCAATGGCAAGAACTCATGTCTCCATATTTTGAAATTCCTGAAGGAGCAGCTCCTGATGAATCCATGATGGAGATAGAAGAAGTTTTTCACTTAGATTGAAATATGAGGTTGATATGAGATTAGAAAATAAAAATGCTTTAATAACCGGAAGTGGGAATGGAATAGGTAGAGCAATTGCAGAACTTTTTGCTAAAGAAGGAGCTAACGTAGTAGTTGCTGATTTAGAAAAAGATTCAGGTCTTGAAACAGTAGCAAATATTAGTAAATCTGGAGGGAATGCTAAATTTATCCAAGTTGACACTTCTGATATAGATTCTGTAGATAAGCTTGTAAAGGATTCAATTAATCAGTTTGGTGACATAAATATTTTAGTAAACAACGCCGCCGCTTTTGTTTTTGGAAAAATAGAAGATGTAACTAAATCAGATTGGGAAAAAGTTTTAGGCGTAAATGTTATAGGTTATGCAAACTGTGTTAAGCAGTCTTTAGAATCTCTAAAAAAAGGAAAAGATAGTTCAATTATTAACATTGCTTCAGTTTCATCTTTTATTGCACAACCTGAATTTGTTCCTTACAACACATCTAAGGGGGCAGTAATTCAATTATCAAAATGTTTAGCTATGGATCTAGCTAATTATAATATTAGAGTAAACTCCATATGCCCTGGATCTATCAGAACTAGGGCTACAGATAAACATATAGAATCATTAGGATTAGACCCAGAGAAAGCATATAAAGATTTTGGGAATGATTCCCTTCTAAAAAGAATAGGAAATCCCAAGGAAATAGCTTATGGGGCTCTTTTCTTAGCTTCTGATGAAGCTTCATATATAACAGGAACAGAGCTTGTTATTGATGGAGGAGCAACTATTGACTAAAGAAGGTTTTAAGTTTTTAGATTCTCATGTTCATTTTTATGATATGAAACATCCAAAATTACATTATGGTCACTGGCAACCTGATGAAGATGTTCCTTTAAGAGAATTAGGGACTAGAAATTATCTTGCTTCTGATTTCATAAAAGAAGCACAACCTCTAGGAATGTATAAGGCTATTCATGTACAAGCAGCTATAGGATCAGATGACCCAGTGGAAGAAACAAGATGGCTAGAGGAAGTATATAAAAACACAGGAATTCCAAACGCAATAGTCGGTCATGTTGATCTTAAAGCTGAAGATGCAAGAGATGTTATAGAGCAACACCTACAATATGAACATTTCAAAGGAATAAGAGATTTCTCTTATGGAGATTACTTAATTGATAAAGATTTCAGAGAAGGTTTTAAGATTCAAGAAGAATATGGTCTTATATCTAGTATTGCAGCTAGATGGGAAGAAATGGACAAACTTGTTGATTTAGCAAAAACTTTTCCAAACATAAAAATAGTTTTAGACCATGCTGGTAACCCTGATTTTAGAACTAAAGAATACTTCGATAATTGGAAAAAAGGAATGGCTAAAATTTCTAAGATTGACAATATAATTTGTAAAATTTCTGGATTAGGTATGGGAGATCACTTATGGACAAAAGACTCAATACTTCCATACGTTGAAACTTGTATGAATCTTTTTGGTACTTCAAGAACAATATTTGCTACAAACTGGCCCGTTGACGGACTATACAGCGATTATTCAAAGGTTATAAATACATATATAGAAATTACTAAAGATCTTTCTGAGGATGAGAAAAATGCATTTTTTTTCAAAAATGCTGAAGAAATATATGGAATCTAAACATTAATACTCAAAATGCTTTCTAGGGCCTTTATCCTCGTTAAGCTCATCCCACATTGATAAAGGAGAAGCAGCTTGCACTCCAGCGTCTACAGGTAAAATTACTCCTGTAACCCATTTAGCTTCATCACTAGCAAGATATACTACCGCCCAACCTACATCCCAAGCAGTTCCTTCTGTCCCTAGAGGTCCAGCCTTTCTCCTTAGATCTCTCCAGTCATCATCCATTTTCTTAAATCTATTTGGAAATGCTCCATATACGTGACCTGGAGCTACACAATTTACTCTTATATTTTGCCTACCGTGATGAACGGCCATAATCCTAGAAAGATGTGAAATAGCTGCTTTTGAAATAGAGTATGGAACATTTCTAGTGGAACCTGCTTGAGTACCATCAATAGATGAAACATTTATTATAGATCCACCTCCTGATTTTTCCATTGCTGGAATTGCATATTTTGAACCCATAACAGCACTCTTTATATTAAGGTCTATAGATCTATGCCAATCTTCTTCTTCAATTTCTGTTACCATCCCACTACCAGGGCCTCCCACATTATTAAATAAAATATCTAATTTACCAAATTCTTTTACAGCTTCATTGATCATAGACTCGCAATCTTTTTCAGAGGTTACATCACCTATAAAAATTTTACCCTCACCACCCTCTTTTTTTATTACACTTAGTGTTTCTTCAGCATTATTTATATCAATGTCTGAAAGTAATATTTTTGCACCTTCTTTAGCCATCAAAATTGCAGCAGCTTGACCGGTACCCGCTATTTCTCCTCTTGTTCCTGCGCCAGTAACTATTGCTACCTTCCCTTCAAGTCTTTTACCAGATGGCATAATACACTCCTAGAATATAATTTATGATTGTATTTTTATACTTATTTATTATTTAATCAATATTAAATTAATAAATTTTATATATAATAAAGTTTATGAAATATTTAAATACAATTTTAGTAAGCTGTTGCAATAGTTAGTGTTCGAGCTATTGAAAGTATAGTTTAATAATTGTTCGAACCCCCAGCTAAGGGGGTTTTTTTTTAAGAAGTATTTGGAGAAAAAAATGTCAATATCACCATTAAGTCCGGCTCAGGTAGAAAGATATAGTAGGCACTTGATAATGCCGAACGTAGGAAGCAGAGGACAAAGAGCTTTGTTGGATTCAAAAGTTTTGATAATAGGAGCAGGAGGGCTAGGTTCGCCTGTTTCCTTATACCTTGCATTAGCAGGAGTAGGGAATATTGGAATTGTAGATTTTGATGTAGTGGATGTATCAAATCTTCAGAGGCAAATTCTGCATACGGACTCAGATGTAGGAAAGAGAAAAGTTGAGTCTGCTAAAGAAACATTACTTGCTCATAATCCAGATATAAATGTCACGATTCATGAAGAACCAATTAATTCTACTAATGCTTTTGAGATAATGAATGACTATGACATAGTCATTAATGGCGCAGATAATTTTGCAACTAGATATTTGGTAAATGATGCAGCTTTCTTGCAAAAAAAACCACTTGTTGATGGAGCTATATTGATTTTTGACGGACAGGCAACAACTTATATTCCAGGTCAAGGATGTTATAGGTGTATATTTCCTGATCCTCCTCCTCCAGGAGAAGTTCCTAGTTGTGCTGAAGCTGGAGTAATTGGAGCATTGCCTGGACTTGTAGGGTCTATTCAAGCTTTAGAAACAATTAAACTAATTTTAGGCGTGGGAGAGCCATTATCAGGAAGAATGTTATTAATAGAAGCACTAGGAATGGAATTCAGAGAGATTAAAGTCAGAAAAAATCCTGATTGTAAATTATGTGGAGATAACCCAGAAGTTACTGAATTGATTGATTACGAAATCTTTTGTGGTGTTAAAGTAGTTAGCTAATAAATGAAAACAAGATTAAATATAGACAATTTTAGTATTGGGCAGTTAAAAAATATAGGAAATACTAGTCTAGTTGATTTATCTTCTTTAAGTCAAAATAATACCGTTAGAATTTACGCAAAGCTGGAAGGCGAAAACCCAACAGGGTCTATTAAAGACAGAGTAGCAAAATGCTTGATTTTTGACGCTGAAAAAGAAGGTAAAATTACTCAGGGCCAAACAATCATTGAACCAACATCAGGTAACACAGGAATTGGATTGGCTATGATTTCTAAAATCAAAGGATATAAGATGATTGCAGTTATGCCAGATTCTGTGAGTCAAGAAAGAGTTTCTTTACTGAAATCTTTTGGTGCAGAAATAATTTTTTCTGATGGAAAAGAAGGTACCAATGGTTCAATAAAACTTGCTCAAAAAATATCTTCAGAAAACCCTGAATATTTTATGCCTTTTCAATATGGGAATCAGGCAAGCATAAAGGCTCATTATTACACTACGGGGTTAGAAATTTCTAAACAAATGCCAAATATAACTCACTTTGTTGCAGGACTAGGAACTGGTGGAACTTTGATGGGTGTTGGTAAAAGGTTGAAAGAAATAAATGATTCTATAAAAATAATAGCAACAGCACCTCATCCCGATGATGTTGTTCAAGGCCTTAGATCTATAGAACATGGATATATTCCACCCATACTAGATTTAGATAAACTGGATGGAAGAATAATGGTTGAGGCTGAAGAATCTTTTTTTTGGACTAAGAAAGTTATGGAGACGCATGGTTTATTTGTTGGAGTTTCATCTGGAGCTACATTAGCAACTTGTGTAAAAATGTCTAAAAGATTAGATAATGCTAACATAGTTACTATTTTTGCTGATGGAGGTTGGAAATATCTATCTAGTGGAATATATGAAAAAGATTTTTCTGAGATAGCTAATGATATTGATGGAAAAGTTTGGTGGTAAATGACTAATTTTTCAGATAACGATAAGAAGGAAATATTAAATCTTAAGGTAACTCAAATGAAAGATTTACTTTCCTCGGGCAAAATTTCCAATGAAGAATTAGTGAATATTCATATAGATCAAGTAGAAAAATATGATACTAAGACAAATGCTATATGCACTTTTACACCTGAAAAAGCAGTATCAGAAGCAAAAAAATTAGATTCAAAAAAAAAGTTTGATAAACCATTGTCAGGTATACCAATTTTTATTAAAGATCTAACTAAAACTAAAGGTGTTAGAACAACTATGGGGTCAAGAATATATGAAAATGACATTCCTGAAGAAGATGATCTTGTTGTAGAGAAAATTAAGAATTCAGGATCAATAATATTAGGCAAAAGTAACACTCCTGAATTTGGAGCTGGTTCTCAAACCTTTAATGATATTTTTGGTACAACTTCAAACCCTTATGATTTGACCAAAACTTGTGGAGGATCTAGTGGTGGAGCTGGAACAGCTCTCGCTATGAGAATGTCTCCTCTTTGCCAAGGAAGTGATATGGGTGGATCACTAAGAAATCCAGCTGCTTGGAATAATGTAGTAGGTTTTAGAACATCAATTGGTAGAGTCCCTCAATTACCAAGTGACATAACCTATAACAATTATAGTGTAAATGGACCTATGGCTAGAAATATTGATGATCTCACTTTGTTATTGTCAGTAATGGCTGGTTATGATAATAGAATAGGAAATAGTATCAACGAAAACCCTGATAAATTTCTTAGATTGGATATCCCTAATCCTAAGAATATAAAACTAGCATTCTCTCATAATTTAGGGAACTATCCTGTAAGCAAAGAAATTTCAGAAAATTTTAGTAATACCGTAAAAACTTTTTCAAACTTAGGTTTTATTATGGAAGAAAATTATCCAGATCTTGAAAATGTTGATAATGTTTTCCAGACTTATAGAGCCTATTCTTTTGCTAATACACATAAAGAACACATAAAAAATCATAGAGATAAAATGAAAGATACTTTGATTTGGAATGTTGAAAAAGGACTATCATTATCTTCTCTTGATATTTCGTTAGCAGAAGCACAAAGATCAATTATTGATGTAAATATTGCAGAATTCTTTGAAAACTTTGATTATCTAGTTATTCCTACGACTAATGTTTTACCATTTGATAAAAACAAAGAATATGTCGATGAAATAGATGGTGTGAAATTAGAAACTTATATTGATTGGATGAGTCTTTGTTATGCAATCACTGTTACAGGTTGTCCCAGCATAAGCGTTCCAAGTGGATTTGTAAATGGGTTACCCACAGGGGTACAAATAGTAGGAAAAAAACTTGATGATTTAGGTGTACTTCAAATAGCAAAAATCTTTGAAGAAGAAACAAAATATTACCTAAAAGAACCAGATATTATAAATAAATAATAAAAAAGGAGTTATAAATGATTAATTTTGCAGCTAATTTATCCATGATGTTTACTGAAAGTGATTTTATGGAAAGATTTCAGTTAGCATCTCAGAAGGGGTTTAAGGGAGTTGAATATCTTTTTCCATATGATTATAAAAAGGAAGATATTAAGAATGAGCTAGAAAAAAATAATCTTAAGCAAATTCTTTTTGATTTTCCAGCAGGAGATTTTGCGTCTGGAGATAGAGGTATTGCAATCTTTCCGGATAGAAAATCAGAATTTCAAGAAGGAGTTCATAAAGCTCTTGAATATGCAACATTTCTAGATTGTAAAAGACTAACTGTTTTAGTAGGAATCAATGATGGAAGGTTTTCTGACAAAGAACTAAATGACACCTTGATTGAAAATGTTTCTTATGCATCAGAACAAACTATTGATAAAGATATAACTGTATTAGTAGAAGGTCTTAATTTAGTTGATGCCCCAAATTATTTTGTATCAAATACTAACCAATGTAAGGAAATAATTGATGCAGTAGATAGAAAAAATGTTAAGATTCAATATGACATTTATCATATGCAAATTATGGAAGGTGATATTTTAAGGACATTTGAAAATAATAAATCCCAAATAGGTCATATACAAATTGCAGATAATCCAGGTAGAAATGAACCTGGTACTGGAGAATTAAATTACTCTAATATATTCTCTTTTCTTGATAAAAATTATGATGGTTGGATTGGATGTGAATATAATCCAAAAAAATCTACAGATGATAGTCTCTCTTGGATGAAAAATATTGGAGAAAAAAGTGGTTAAGTTAGAAGCGAATCTTCAGTTTATGTTTAATGAGTACGAGCTCATAGATAGATATGAACAAGCATCTAAAGCAGGTTTTAAGGGAGTGGAATTACAGGCACCATACTCTCTTGAAAAAGATCAAATATTAGAAAAACTTGAAACACATAATTTAAAACATGTGATTATTAATCTTCCTGTGAACGATCCAGATACTGATCAAGCAAATTTGGCACTAATACCTGATAAAAAAGATCTTTTTTTAGAAAGATTAGATCTGGGAATTAGTTATGCATCTACTCTTGGCTGTATTGGTATAAATACTGGGGTAGGAGTTAAACCTCAAGGTTTTGATGATGAAGAAATATTTGAAACTTTAGTTGAAAATCAAAAGATTGCTTCAGAAAAATTGGCAGAAAAAAATATTAAGGCACTAATTGAACCTATCAATACTGTTGATCAACCTGGATTTTTTATAAATACATCAAAACAGGGGATGGATCTAATTGAACAAATAAATCATCATAATGCATTTCTTTTATATGATGTCTATCATATGCAGATAATGGAAGGAGATCTTATTAGAACAATTACAGAATTGTTTGATAGTATTGGTCACATACAAATAGCAGATAATCCTGGTAGATATGAACCAGGAACTGGTGAGATAAATTATCCAGCTATTTTTAATTTACTAGACAAAATTGGTTATTCAGGGTGGGTTGGATGTGAATACAAACCATCAGTTAGTACAATAGATTCATTAGCTTGGATGAAAAATCTTTAAAATTATGCCCTTAGCCAAAAAGATAAATTTTTCTAATCTGATTTCCACTGTTTTTTTTATCGGATATTTTCCTTTGAGAGGAGGAGGAAGTTGGGCAGCATTATTCTGTTTGATTATTTTTATACTTTCTAAATGGATACTTATAGACTTTTTAGAAATTAGTCAAATAAGCTTCTTAATTATAAACTTACTAATTCTTATTGCTTATATTCCAATTGGTATTTATACAATAAATAGAACAATTACTAAGGAAAATCCAGATCCTCATCACGTTGTTTTTGATGAGTGGGTAGGTATGTTTATTCCAATTATTTTTATTGAATATAATATTATCGCTCTCGTAATATCATTCTTTATATTTAGATTTTTTGATATTTTCAAACCTTTTCCAATAAATAAATTTGAGGAATTGCCTAGAGCCTATGGTGTATTGGGAGATGATGTTATTGCAGGAATATTTACTCTGATAGTTATGGTTATTTTACAAACTTTTATAGACTTTACTCTAATTTAAGAACTCTAATACTAATTTTTTAAAATCATTTAATTTTTCTTCATGAATGTTATGACCACAATCTAGTTTTTCTATATGTAGATTATTTATTTTTTGTTTCATGATTTCAATTTCTTCCTGAATTATAACTTGGCCTGTCTTTTTTTCATCACCCACGATTAGTAATGTTTTTACATTAGAAATATTTTCAAAAATTTCTAATGGATTAAAATTTGACAATGCTGAACCATCTATAGTTTCTTCAAGAACTTTATAGTCTAGATTACTCAAGTTTTCAGCTATAGTATCTAAATTTCTAACTTTAGAAAGTTTAGTATTTCCAGATAGCTTTTTGTATATATTTTCCATAGAGTTAGAGCTCTTTGCTAATGACAAATTATATGAAAATCTTTTACTAACTCCCTCAACTCCCACTCTCTTTGCATGAAAAAAAGGAGGATCTTCTAAAATTAAATTTTTTACATCATATCTTGATAGAGCTGCAACCTCTGATGCAATGCATGCACCTAGTGAATGTCCAATTAAATCTAAAGGCTTTTTGATGATTTTTTCTATAAAAAATAAAATATCTTTACTAAAATCTGACCACATATAGCTACTAAAATTATCTGAGTTCCCATGACCTCTGAAATCAATTGTGTACACAGTTCTTTTTTTTGATAAATCATCAATTAATTCTTTCCAAGTATTTGATGAACTGCTTATTCCATGTAACAAAATAACCGGATCTCCATCTCCATATTTGTAATAAGAAATTTTTTTGGTGTTGATTTCAAGAAAATTTTTCATTTTTCTATATAACTCAAAAGACTTTCTGAAAATTCAACAGGAAAATCTCTGTGAATATTATGACCAGAATTATTCCATTCTATAACTTGAATATTAGGGTTTATTTTTATTATATTTTCTAATTTTTCTCTAGAATTTATTCCACCAAAATCAGGGTTAGAATGGTTCAGTGATATTTTGCATCTTACTTTTTCATAAATATCTTCTATATCAAAATCATCCTTAAACTCTCTAGGTACTCTTAATAAAAAATTATCTGTTAATTTTCTTGCAGTAGCAATTTCTATAGGAATATCTTCTCTCCAATCAGGTCTAAGTTTTCTAAGCTTATTAATTGCTTCGTCTAAACTATGAGAATTATCCACTGTTTCTGCTACTAATTTGCCTCTTGATGCTCTGCCTGTTTTATCTACTGGTTGTGATCCAAGAAAAGGGTCTTCTAATATTACACCTGATATTTGTTTGGGATTCATTTGTGAAACAGCAGAAACTATAGGTCCGCCTAAAGAATGCCCAACTAAAAATACATTATTTATTTCTAATTTTTCAATTACCTTTGATATATCTTCTGCCCAAGTTGATCTTTTATGAGATGATAAGGTTCTTCCAGATCTACCAAATCCTCTCAAGTCTACTGAAAAAACATTGTATGATTCAGGAATAAGGTCCATTATCTTAATCCATGATTGCCATCTTTCTAAGAAGCCATGCACAAAAAAAATATTAGTTTTGTTGCCTGGCATTATTCTTGAAGCAAGATTAATTGCGACATCATTTGTATGAATATATGATTCTTTATACATTTATTTTTTTTGTAGATAAATTGAAATTCTATCTTATCCTATTAATAAAAAAAATAATTATGATACTTTTAATAAAAATCTTAAGAAATCAAAAATGAAAATTGAAAAAGTTGAATCATTACTTTCTGGTAATAGTCATTTTGTAAGAATAGTAACTGATAATGGAATAGAAGGAATTGGTCAGTCTGCATGTTGGGGATATATGGAAGCAACTGATGCAGTTATATCAAGCTTTAAGGATTATCTTATAGGTCAAGATCCATTAAAGACTGAGCATCATTGGCAATATCTTTATAGAATGGGACCATTTAGAGGTTCTATACTTTCAGCTGCAATTAGTGCAGTAGATATAGCTTTATGGGATATAAAAGGAAAATTTTATGAAGCTCCTGTTTGGCAATTATTAGGAGGTAAAGTAAGAGATAAAATAAGATTACATCTTCTTATGGGTAGCGACAGACCTGATGCAGCTGATCAAGGAACTACAGCTGAAGGATTAAGATTAAATGCAATTGATGCTGTAAAGGAAGGTTTTACTGCAATAAAAATAGACCCTTTGCCAGATAATTATCAATCTATGTCTTTATCTCAACTAATTAAGGAAACCAAGGATAATGTTGCTGCTCTAAGAGAAGGAGCCGGAATTGAAGTTGATATTATTCTAGAAATTCATAGAAAACTTACACCAATGAATGCAGTTGCTTTAGCAGAAGAATTATTTGAATTTCACCCTTTGTTTTATGAAGATCCAATACAGATTGATTCAATAAAATCTCAATCCGAAATTGCAAAAAAAATTTCATTACCAATGGCAAATGGAGAAAGAATGCATTCAATTTGGGAATTTAGAGAAATGTACGAAATTGGAGGAAGTCAATATGCTCGACCCGATGTTGGTTTAGCAGGAGGAATTACACATGTAAAAAAAATTGCTTCAATAGCTGAGTCTTATCATTCAGCAGTGGTAACTCATAATTATCTTGGACCAGTTATTACTGCAGCTGCTTGCAATATAGATGCCTCAATCCCTAATTTTATCACCCAAGAATATTCAACTATTGATGAAGCAGATGTTAACAAAGTTATCAAAACCGATTGGGCTAGAGATGGAGGCTTTATTATTGTTCCTGATTGTTTAGGGATAGGAATTAATGTGAATTTCAATGATCTAAAAAAGTATAACTACGAAACAAGGCTTCAACAAAATATACCTATGAGAAATGATGGATCAGTAGGTTATTCAGTTTAGAAAATAAATAATAAAATATGGATGATGAAGAATATTACAGAAAAATAAAAAGAATTAATAAAGAAAATCTTTATAAACAAATCAGGAAAAAAAAATCAGATATATGGAAAAATTTTGAAGTTACTGGAACACTGAATAAAAAAGAAAAAATTCATGACACAGTCACAGCACTTGCAGAATCAGATGCAACAGGCGAAACAGCTAAAATTTTTTCTGAAATTCGTTCTACAATGAAAATTCCCATGCTGACATCTATATGGAGAATTCTAGCTGATTCATTTGATGATCTAGATTTATCTTGGAAAGCAGTAAAACCACTATATAAAACTGGTCAACCTGAGGCAGCGTTAAATAGACTGCACAAAGATGCATCTTTCCCTAACTTAAAACCTATTTCATTAGAGGAAATAAAAAAAATTGGTATTTCTAATGAAGATCTTATAAATATAAAAGCTATTCTAAAAGCTTATAATCGATCTAATAGTCTAAACTTGCTTACTCAATCTGCTTTAGTAACAGATGAAAGCAAAAAGTATGTACCTTACCCAATTGTTAAAATAAGTCATAAATCTATAAGTATTCCTAGATTACTCCCACGTGAAGAAATTTCTGATTTAGTTTGGGAAGAAATTTTAAAAATTAATAAATTTGGAACCAATGTTCCAAATCCTGGGATTGCTACGATTTTTAGACATCTCGCATATTGGCCAAAATTACTTTCGCTAATGCAAACACAACTACAAATAGCTCAAAAAAATGGAGAAATATCTATAGGAGCTAATAGTGTATCTAAAATCGCTATCGAAGAAGGTAATAGAATGAAGCAATTAAGAGATGAAAATGCGATGAATAAAATGTCTTCATATGCTAGAAGTACTATTATTCAATATGTTAATGGTCCATTCAAGTGTGCAAGAATAGTAAATATAGGGACAGCATTATATAACTGGCTAGAAAAAGCTAAATAATACTCTTAAGTGTTTCACCTATTTTTGAAGGATCATTTGCATGATGTGCTCCAGCATTTTTTAGAGCAAGAATTTTTTCGCTTGCCAAACCCATTTTCCCACTAATAACTGCTCCTGCATGTCCCATTCTTTTACCTTTAGGTGCAGTAGTTCCTGCTATTGTAAAAACAACAGGTTTACTAATATTATTTTTTATAAATTCTGCAGCTTGTTGTTCTTTAGTTCCACCTATTTCACCAATCAAAACTATAGAATTTGTACTGTCATCATTCTCAAAATATTCTAGAGCATCTATAAAGCTTGTGCCATGAATAGGATCTCCACCTATTCCAATACATAAAGATTGTCCATATCCTGCATCCCCTATTTGAGCAATAGCTTCATAGGTAAGAGTTCCTGATCTAGATACAACTCCTACATCTCCAGATTTGCAAATATCACCTGGGATAATACCAATTTTAATTTTTTGTTTAGGAGAAATAATACCTGGACAATTTGGTCCAATCAGTTTAGTTTTCTTATCCTTAAGATAATTTTTTACTTTGACCATATCATGTACAGGTATTCCTTCTGTTATGCATACCACTAGATCTAATCCTGCATCTATTTGTTCAATTATTGCGTCTATTGCAAAAGGAGCAGGTACATAAATTACTCCTGCATTTGCACCTGTTTTTTCTTTAGCCTCAATAACAGTTTCAAAAAAAGGAATTTTTTCTTCAAAAAGCTGTCCTTTTCTATTAGGATGAACGCAAGCTACTACATTGGTACCATACTCTATAGATTTTTTTGCCTGAAAGCTACCGTCTTTTCCTAGTCCCTGAACTAGAACTTTTGTGTTTTTATCAAATAGCATATTACTTCTCTTTACTTAGTGACGTTAACAATTCTGCTGCGTGGCCTAGATTATCAGCTATATGGATATCTAAATCTGAGTTTTTTAAAATATTAAACCCTATATCAGAATTTGTTCCTCTCATACACACGATAATAGGTAGATTAAGTTCTGTATCTTTAGCTGCTTCTACCACACCTTCTGCAATAAGATCTGCCCTTGCAATACCTGCAAATAGATTTATTAGTAAGTATTCTACTTTTTCATCTGAAACTAATATTTTGAATGCTTCTATAATTTTATTTTTATCAGTGGATCCCCCAACGTCTAGAAAATTAGCGGGGTAACAACCTGATTTTGTAGTAACATCCATAGTGGCCATTGCTAATCCTGCTCCATTTACTAAACAACCAACATTTCCTTTGTCTAATTTTACGTAAGCCAAATCAAAATCTTTAGCTTTAGTTTCCATTGGGTTTTCTTGATTTCTATCTCTTAGTTCAAAAATTTCTTTTTGTCTGAAATAGCTGTCGTCATCAATATTTATTTTGCAATCTAATGGTATTAAATTATCCTTATCATCAATTACCAAAGGATTGATCTCAATTAAAGTACTATCTATATCACTAAATGCTGTTTGTAAGTTATTTAGTAGGTTATAAAACGATATCGTAGATGATTTTGGAATATCTAATTCCGAAGCTATTTGTCTAATTTGATAAGGCTTTAATCCAACTATAGGATCAAAGTTTATTTTCTTGATCTTTTCAGGATTATTTTCTGCTGTTTTTTCAATATCTGTACCACCCTCTGAAGAGATAATCAAAGACGGTCCTTCTACATCTGGATCAATGATTATAGATAAGTACAATTCTTTTTTTATATTAGTTAATTCTGTAACTAGCAACTTTTCTACAATCACACCTTCTGAATCAGTTTGCTCGGTAACTATCTTTTTACCCAGAATCCCTTCTGCAAAACTTTTAGCTTCTTCAGGAGAATTACATAATTTTACGCCGCCCGCTTTTCCTCTACCTCCTGAATGTATTTGAGCTTTTACAACGACTTGTCCTTGATTTTTTTTTGAAATTTCATATATTTCATCAGGATCAGTACCTAAATTACCTTCAGGAAATTTAATATTGTATTTAGATAATAAATCTCTAGATTGATATTCGTGTAAATTCATAAGAATTGAAAAATTTTAATGATAACTATCTTATTAAATCTTATATTTTTGAAATTCATAATGCTTTTAGAGCATAAGTTTCTTTATTTTTTTATTTTAGTTGCTTCATTGTTGTTTTTTTACAAAAAAGTTACTAATAATAATGAATCAATTATGAAGAATGTAATATCATATGAGAATCATCAGGATAAATAGGAGTAAACATGCAAGCTTTTTGGGCTCTAATTATTGTTTTTGGATCAACAGCTATATGGCTTATTATTCTTCAATTAATTAATAATTACCTAGCTAGAAGAGAAAAATAAAATTTTTTATCAATTACATGCTAGATGTAAAAAATATTTCTTACTCAATATCTAATAGAAAACTCTTTGAAAATGCTTCTTTCAACATACCCTCAGGTTACCATGTTGGTTTAGTTGGGAAAAATGGAATCGGTAAAACTACATTATTCAACCTAATTGATAAAAATCTTCTTCTTGATGAAGGTGAGATTAATTTACAAAAAAGAAAAAAAATTTCAGTCCTTCAACAAGAGATTCCAAACACAAATTTGTCCATTTTAGATTATGTTTTATCAACTGATTCTGAAACTCAATTATTAATAGAAGAATTCGAAAATTCAAAAGATCAAAATAGAATTATTGAACTCTCCTCAATTTTAGATGAAAAAAATGCTTATAAAGACGAGTGGAAAGCCTCTTATATATTATCAGGACTTGGTTTTAAGAAAGATGATCAATCAAAAAAAATAAATGAGTTATCCGGAGGATGGAGAAATAGAGTTGGCCTCGCAGCTACTTTATATAGTGATCCTGACCTACTTCTTCTTGATGAACCAACCAATCATTTAGATTTCGAAAGCGTTGTTTGGTTTGAAAATTTCTTAAAAGAATTTAAGGGGACTTTCATAATGATTAGTCACGATAGACAGGTCTTGAATAGTACAGTTGATCATATTCTTCATGTTGAAAACCATAACCTAAATTTATATACAGGAAATTATGATCAATTTGAATCACAGTTTGCCCAAAAAAGTCTAGCTCAAGAGGCAATGTTTAAAAAGCAACAAGCTTTTAAGCAAAGAGTTATGAAGTTTGTTGATAGATTTGGTGCAAAAGCTACGAAAGCAAAGCAAGCTCAAAGTAGATTAAGGTCTTTAGAAAAAATAGATATGGTTGATGCAATTATTAGTGATAGAACTATAAGTTTTTCATTCCCAAAGCCTAATAATTTAGGTACATCAATGCTGACAATCAATAAAGTTGATGCAGGTTATGATGAAATTCCTATATTAAAAAATATTAATTTAAGTATTTCAAATGATTCAAGGATTGCATTAGTAGGTGCAAATGGTAACGGAAAATCTACACTTATTAAATTGATTGCTGGAAATTTAGATCCTATGAAGGGCAGTATTATCAAAAAAAAGAATCTAAAAATAGGATATTTTGCTCAACATCAAGCTGATGAACTTGATTTAGAAAAAACAGGATATCAGGTTCTTTCTGAAATTGATCCAGAAAAACCAGATTTGTTTATTAGAGGAGTTTTAGGAAGATTTGGTTTTGATAAGCAAAAATCTGAAACAAGAATAGAAAATCTCTCGGGTGGAGAAAAAACAAGACTATTATTTTGTCTAATGAGTTATCATTCTCCAGATCTATTATTGATGGATGAGCCTACAAATCATCTTGATATTGATTCTAGATTGTCATTAATCAACTCTTTAAATGAATTTGAAGGTGCAATAATTTTGGTTAGCCATGATAAAGATATTATTGAAAAAGTTGCGGAACAAATTTTGTTAGTAAAAGATAGTAAAGTAAATCTATTCGTAGATGATATTTCTGATTATGAAGATATTTTGAAGGATGAATTAAAACCAAATAAGGGTCATAAAAACAAAAATAATTATGACTCAAATAAAAAAATTAGAAAAATTGAAAATAAAATCAATAAATTGATTGTAATAAAAAAAGAATTAGAAGATAAGATGAGCTCTTTAGAAAATATAGATAATTTTGAACTTTTAGAAGAACTTTCAAATAAATATAACAAAATTAAAGAGGAGATATCAGATTTAGAAAATGAGTGGATTGATAATAGTAGCTAAAATATGGCGGAGGGGACAGGATTCGAACCTGCGGTACCCTTACGGATACTCCTGTTTTCAAGACAGACGCTTTCAACCACTCAGCCACCCCTCCATATTTAAAACAACATTCTAATTATATAAGAAATTACTCTAAACTACCCCAGCTTGAGCCTGTTTTTATATCTACTAGCACAGGGACATCAAGTTTTATAGCCTCAGGCATGATTTCATTTATCATTGAACCAAGTTCCATAAGTTCTCCTGGTGCAACTTCAAATATCAGTTCATCATGAACTTGAACTAACATTTTTGATCTCATTCCTTCATACCTTATTTTTTGACCTAATTTAATCATTGCTACTTTTATTATCTCTGCAGCAGTTCCTTGAATAGGCATATTAATCGCAATTCTTTCTGCAAAACCCCTAATTCTAGCATTTGGAGAATTTATATCTTCAAGATATCTTCTTCTTCCAAGCAATGTTTTTGAGTAGCCAGTCTTTTTTGAGTTATCAATTTGCAGTTTTTGAAAGTCCTTAATACCTGGATATTTTCCAAAATATAAATCAATAAATTGCTTACCTTGTTCTCTTGATAAGTCTGTTTGTTGTGCAACTCCGTGTGGACCTAGTCCATATAAAACACCAAAATTAAGGATTTTTGCAATTCTTCTTTGCTCTGAGTTTACGTCATGGGTTTCATACATTAGTTTAGCTGTTGAATTATGTATATCTTCACCATTATTAAAAGCCTTAACTAAATTTTCTTCTTTAGATAGATGAGCTAAAACTCTTAATTCTATTTGAGAGTAGTCAACTGAAAGCATCTGATAATTTTTTTTATAATCTACAATAAAAGCTGATCTTACTTGTTTTCCAATTTTTGATCTCACAGGAATATTTTGGACATTTGGATTTTGACTTGAAAGCCTTCCAGTAGAAGTTCCAATTTGATTAAATGTTGTATGTATTTTTTTTGTTTTTTTACTTACTAAACTTGGTAAGGAATCAACGTAAGTAGATTTAAGTTTTGCGAGCTCTCTATATTTTAGAATTCCTGAAGAAATTTGTTGCACTCTTTCATCTAGATCTTTATCTTTTGAGTATTTTTCAAGAACTTCTGCATCAACTGAAATTCCTGTCTTAGTTTTTTTTATAGGTGGTGCGTTTAGATTTTCTACTAATATTTCTGAAAGTTGTTTTCCTGAATTTAAGTTGAATTCTTTTTCTGGATATATATTATGAATAGTATTTTCTATCTCGTTTAGATCTATTTCTAGTTTATTTGACATATTCCCTAGCAAATTTATATCTAGATTTATTCCACTAAATTGCATATCTATAATTTCATTAATTAAAGGGATTTCTACATTGTAGAAAAGATTTTCTTGATCGAATTTTTTTAATTCTTCTATAAAAAAATTTCTTAGTTTGAATGTTATTAATGAATCTGCTGCAGCATATTTATAAACTTTACTAATATCTATTTGATTAAGAGTTTTTTGATTTTTTCCAGTTCCTATTAATTCTTCTATATTTGTCATCTTTATGTTAAGTATTTCTTCTGATAATGACTTTAGGCCTAAACGTCTTCTGTTACATAATGATGCGGCTATGACTGTATCAAAATCCAAATTAATTACATCAATTCCATAACTTTTTAGTACCATCAAATCAAAATTGGCATTGTGAGCAGATTTTGATATTTTGGGATTTAAGAAAAGTTCTTTTATCTTCTCATAGATGTTTTTATCAAAAAAGACATTTTCATTGTCATGTTTTATAACTAAATACCATGCTAGATTTTCAGAATTACTAAATGATATTCCTATAATTTCGTCATCTATAGTATTTAATCCAGTAGTTTCTGTATCAAAAGAAAAATGGTCAGAATTAATTAAGTCATTAAACATTTTTTCAAAGGAATTTTGATCATTTACTAAAATCAAACTTTCTTCTGGAATAGCTTCATAGTTATTTAAAATAGATTTATTATCTGATAAATTATCATCAAAATTAATAATTGATCTTAAATTATTTAAACTATTTCTAAGTTCATAACTCTCGAATACTCTTATGATTTCATTAATATTATGATTTGAAAATTTACACTTATTTATTTGAAAATCAATATCAACATCTCTTACAATGTTTGTTAGTTCTAAACATTTCTTTGCAATATCAACATTTTCAGTCATAATAGTTTGTATTCTCTTTGCACCTCTAAGCTCAACGTTCTCTATTTTTTCTAAATTATCAAATAAATTATCAAAGTGTCCGAATTCTAATAGTAATGTTCTAGCAGCTTTTTTACCTACTCCTGGAACACCAGGAATATTGTCTGATGGGTCTCCTTCCAAGGCTTTTATTTCTGCTACAAATTCTGGTCCCAACCCATCATATCTTTCTTTTACTTTTTCAGGATCATATATCCTAATATCTCCAAATCCAGAATACATTAAGACTTTAGTTTGTTCGTTTACCAGTTGTAATTGATCAGCATCTCCAGTAAGGATTAGTGATTCAACATGGTTTTGATTAGCAATTGAACTAATTGTTCCAACAAGATCATCCGCTTCAAATCCATCTTTTTCAAATACTGGTATGCCTAACGAATCTAATAAATCTATGGCTATTGGTATTTGTTTGTGTAAATTTGGATCAGCAGGCGGTCTTTGAGCTTTATATTCTGGAAAAATTTCATCTCTAAATGTCTTAGCTTTTGTATCAAAACATACAGCTATGTGTGTAATTCCATTTTCTCTTATGGATTTTATTAGTGTGTTTATAAATCCATAGGCTCCTCTAGTATCAATATTATTTGAATTAAGTCTTTCTGGAATTGAAAACCAAGCTCTAAAAACCATAGCATGACCATCGACAATTAAAAGTTTTTCTTTTTTCATACTCATAATATGATACTAATGATAATTTTTATTTTTCTCAATCAACAGTTATTATCTTATGAGTTTTCTTCCCTTTAGAAATTATTATTACTTTATCTGCTTTAAGGTCACCATATGTTATATTTTTTTCAGGGTCCAATATCTTGTTTCCATTAATTGAGATACCGCCTTGAGAAATCAACCTTTTTGATTCACCAAGAGATTTACAAAGATCAAAATCAACTGTCAAATGTTGAATAGTTATCCCTTCATCAATTTTTTCTCTACTAAGATTAGAAGATTTATCAGAGTTTTTATATAAATCTTCATAGTCTCTATTTTTGAGCACTTCCCAATTTCCTTTATTCAAACCCTCTGTTTGACGCAGAGCATCATCTAGACCTTTTTTACCATGAACAAGAAATGTGATTTCTTTAGCAAGATATATTTGAGCTTCTCTTTTAAATGGTTCTTTGATTGTAACCGATGTCAATTCTTCAAAATCTTTTTGGTTAATATCTGTGAATAATTTTATATAATCTAAAACTTCTTCATCTGATGAGTTGAAAAAATATTGGAATAATTTATAAGGTATTGTTACTTCACTATCAAGAGTCACTGCTCCATCTACACTTTTTCCAAATTTTTCTCCACTAGAAGTTGTAAGAAGGGGATATGTTATTCCATGAGCTTTATTTTTAGAGTTGACTTTTCTTATCAAATCTACTCCTGCAACTATGTTACCCCATTGATCTGAACCTCCCATTTGAAAAGTACAGTTATACTCTTCAAATAGATATAAAAAATCGTAAGCTTGAAGCAATTGGTATGAAAACTCTGTAAATGATATTCCTTCATCTCGGGATAATCTATTTTTTACAGAATCTTTACTCATCATATTATTTATATTGAAAAATTTTCCTGTATCTCTAAGAAAGTCAATTAGATTAATCTTTTTCAACCACTCTGCATTATTTATTATTTTTGCAGGATTTTTTTTGGAATCAAAATCCAGAAATTTTTCTAGCTGTGATCTAATTCCTTGTAAATTTTCTTCTATTTTTTCTAGAGATAATAATTTTCTTTCATCAGATCTACCTGAAGGATCACCTATCATTCCAGTTCCACCACCTATAATTACAATAGGCGAGTGTCCATACTTTTGAAGCCTTTGAAGGCCTAGTATTGGTATTAGGTTTCCAATATGAAGGCTTTTGGCTGTCGGATCAAATCCGTTATAACAGGTTATATTTCCATTAATTAATTCAGTATCAGCACCTGTAGTGAAATCCTTTAGGGCATTTCTCCATCTTAATTCTTCAATTATATTTTTGAAATTAGGCATTTTCTAATATGTTTGTAATTTGAACAATATCTTTATCAATTTGAAATCTTAATTCTTCTAATGAATCATAATTTTCTTGATTTCTAATCTTACTTATAATTGATATTTCTATTAATTCTCCATAAATATTTTTGTTAAAGTCTATTATATATACTTCAATTTTTCTTGAATCATCCTCCTTTATTACAGGTCTATTTCCTATAGATAATGCTCCTTTGTAAATTTGGTTATTCACTTTAACTTTAACAGCGTATATTCCATCGCCAGGAATAATAAGATTTTTTGAAACTGATAGATTTGCAGTAGGTATGCCTATGGTTCTACCTATTTTATCTCCTGTTTCAACTTTTCCAGAAATTCTGAAAGTTCTTCCTAGCATAGAATTTGCTTTATCTATTTCTCCATTAGAAATATGTGTTGAGACACTTGAAGAAGAAACTATTTTATTATCATCTAAAGACATTTTTATAGAATTAAAACTAATTCTTAACTCTTCACATGTTTTTTTAAGATCATTACCGTTTTTTTGATCATTTCCTATTTTAGTATCTTCACTAACAACTAAAGAAGTCAGGTTTATTTTATTTTTAAGGATTTCTAAGAATTTTTTTGCAGAAATATTTCTTATGTTATTACCAAAGTTTATCTTAATAGTCTTATCTACTTTTTGTGACTTAATATTTTGAATTCTTTCTTCAATAGTAATAATATAAGGTTTACTCAAAGACGGGTTAATGATTTCTCTTGGACGTAATTCAAAAACTAATACTACAGATAAAAGATTATTAATTTTGGAAATTTTTACTAATTCTTTAAATAATTTTTGATGACCTCTGTGTACTCCATCAAAAGTTCCTATACAAAGGGAAGTTCCTTTTGTAGAAACTTCTTCTGATAATTGATCAATTATTTCTTGAAAAGAATTATCCATTTATATTAATCTAGCAAATTATTGGCTTCTAAAATTATCTCTTCTGTTTTTTCCCATCCTACGCATTTATCAGTAATGGATACTCCATACTCCAAATCTTCAATATTTCCCAATGATTGGCTTCCAGGGTTAATATTACTTTCTAGCATTATTCCTATAATTTTATCGTTTCCATTTACCCTTTGATCTAATATATCTTTGAAAACTATAGGTTGTCTATTATGATCCTTGTTAGAATTTCCGTGTGAACAATCAACAACTATGTTAGGTTCTAGATTATTTTTCTTCAGCAATTCTTGAGCTTCATTTATTGAATCTTTATCATAATTAGGACCAGATGCTCCACCACGAAGAATTACATGATTTGCTTTATTCCCTTTTGTTATTACTATTGATGTTTTTCCATCATCATCAATACCTAGAAATGCATGTTCTCCATTACATGCTATCATTCCATCAATTGCTAGTTGAACTGAACCACCTGTACCATTCTTAAAACCTATTGGCATTGATAATCCACTAGCCATTTGTCGGTGAGTCTGACTTTCTGCTGTTCGAGCTCCTATAGCACCCCAAGATACTAAATCTCCAATGTATTGAGGTGTAAAAGGGTCTAAAAATTCTGTTGCAGTAGGAAGACCTATTCTAGTTACTTCTGATAAAAATTCTCTAGCTATTTCTATTCCTTTTGGTATATTGTAACTTCCATTTAAGTCAGGGTCGTTTATTAGTCCCTTCCAACCTACAGTAGTTCTTGGTTTTTCAAAATATACCCTCATTACTATATATATTTTTTTACTAACTTTATCAGCGAGTTCTTTTAGTTTTTCAGCATACTTAATTCCTGCTTTTGTGTCATGTATTGAGCAAGGACCCATTAGAAGAAGTAGCCTGCTATCTTTTCCTTCAATAATATTTTCTATAGTTTTTCTTGATTCCTTTATTAACGAAGTTTGTTGTTCTGAAGAAGGGTATTTTTTTTGATAAAACTCAGGAGATGGTAAATTTGTTAGTTCTCTGATATTTATATTTGTTATATTTGTCATTCTTCTTATCCTTTGAATATTTATTAATAAAAAAAAGGCTCTATATTTGAGCCTTTTTTTTTAATGAAAATTACACACACTAAGCAAAGACTCTAGCGCCTAAAATAATAATATGTGTAAATAAATTGTTTCATTTTTTTTCTCTAACAACTAGTCTAACTTAATTTAATAATTTTTGTCTACAAATTTATTTTAAATCTGTTCTTAAAACTGTTGCTCCATTTAGATAGACATGTTTTATTTGATCTTGATTTAGGTCAGTATTCCAATGGATTAATATCCTTATACAGCTACTCAATCCATTGGGATTATCTATTTCTTGCATATTAAGTAATGGAACTGAGTGCAAGGATAATATTTCTCTTGCAGCTACAGCAGGGAATTCATTAAAAACATCAGATGTAGTTGTAAAAATTATAGATGCAATATTTTCTGAATCTATTTCATTTTCTGAAATCATCTTTTCTAATAATTCTGCTGTAGAACTAACAATTTCATCTTTGGTATTCTCTGAAACAGTAGTTGCTCCTCTTACACCTCTAACCAACATTAAATATTCCTTATAAAATCTAAATTAGACTTGAAATAAACTTTCCAGCCACATCAACAATATTATCATCTTTTGATTCTCTTATCTTATTGATAAGTGCAGATCCAATAACTGCTGCATCGGCAAATTTACCTATTTCTGTTACATCTGATCTGTTTGATACACCAAATCCTACTGCAACAGGAACTTTTGAATATTGTTTTGCTTTATCAGCTAAAATCTTGACTCTATCAAAAGTTACTTTTCTCTCTCCTGTTACACCCAGAACAGAAATACAATATACAAACCCTGTTGCAAGCATACTTGCTTCTTTGATAATTGATTCTGAAGAGTTTACCGATAATAAAGGGATATAAGCTAAATCATACTTTTTAGAAAGTTCAATGACTGATTTAGATTCAAAAACAGGTAGGTCTGCAACAATCAAACCATCTACACCCGATTTTTTTGAGTTTGAACAGAATTTCTCAGAATCGTAAGCAATTATATTGTTATAGTACCCCATCAGTACTACAGGAATACTCAAACCTTTTTCTCTAGCTTTCTTTACTATGTCAAAGCAAATATCAGTATTAACTCCATTTTTAAGAGAAATTGTGCTTGAGTATTGTATAGTTAGCCCTTCTGCTAAAGGGTCACTATTTGGCATGCCAATTTCAATAACAGTTGATCCAGAATTTTCTAGAGACAACAATAAATCAACGAAATTCTCAACATTTGGATACCCACAAGTTATAAAAGGTATTACAGATGTTTTTTTATTAGAATTTATTGCTTCAGATATCAAATTTTTCTCCTATTGATACATTATAATGCTTGAGTCGTCATAATAAGTGCAAAAATATTGTGTAATGAGTGCATTATTACGGTCGAGATAACACTTTTAGTTTTATATCTAATAATAGATAGAGATAATCCTAAAATAGTAGCAGGAATAATTGCACTTGGATCGAAATGAATTATTCCAAACAATATAGAATTTATTATTATTGCGTGTTTGATTGTATATTTAGAATTTATTAATTTATAAACAAATCCCCGAAAAATTATTTCTTCACAAATAGGAGCTACAATACAGGCTAAAAAGAAAATAATTATAAGATTATTATTTAGTGATTCAATAATTGTTTTTGAATAATCAGAGTTGAAGAATTCAAGATCATAGTAATTAATTATTGTTCCCCAAATAATTATTGGAGGCCATGCTAAGAAGTAGTAAAAAAAGTACTTAACGTCGCTATTTGAAATTTGTTTTAGGCCTAACCATCGAAATTTATTGTTACTATAAATTTTTGATATTATAAACACAAAATATAAGCATCCAAAATCAATAATTAGGATTTGAATAAGTATATTTAAGCTTGATTTTATAAAGAAAGAATTAAGGATTGTAACTAGAATAGCTATAGTGAATAATTTAACTATTTTTTTTCTCGATATATCTAATTTACTCCTATAAAAATCCACACATAAAAATATAGGAATAAAAGTTATCAAAAAAAACAAAAATGAAAAAATTGTATTATTTTTTTCTTGTATATTTCCATTTTCAAATCCAAAAAAAAGATTAATAAAGAAATCAACAAGCTGTAATGTAAGAATTAATAATATTGCAGAACTAAAAAAAAGAAATAATCCATTAATTGATTTTTTCTTTTCTAATTTTTCCAAGAAATATCTCCAAATATATTATTTTTATATTGGAAATGATTAAATTCATTTATCGAATCTTCTATAGTTATTGATTCTCCGTGACCAGGAAGAATTATTGTCTCTTTAGGGAGTAAATATAATTTATTTTTAATTGATTCGAATATCTTAGTAAAATTTCTTGAATCAATAGTTTTACCAGGACCTCCTGGAAAAAGAGTGTCACCGCTAAACAAGAACTTTTCATCACCTAAGTCCAAAAAATAACAAACAGATCCTTCTGTATGACCAGGAGTATAAAATAATTTAAGTTTAATTATTGAATTTTCTATATATTCTTGATTTCTTAGCCTTGTTACATTTCCAGAATAATTAAGATAGTTTGCATCAACATAACCTATGTATAAATTTAGCAGTCCTAACCTTTCTCCAAAAATATCTAGACCTTCTATATGATCATAATGACCATGAGTTATAAGAATTTTTATTTTTTCTAAGTTTTCTGACTTATTGAGTCTGTTTCTTGGAATTTTATTAATTAATTCCATAGGCTTATCTGGAACATCTATGACTATAGAATTACCATCTTTTTTTGAACTTATGAGATATGAATTATTCCCCAAAGAGCCAGAAATAAATTTTTCTAACTTGATATCATTATTCTCAAAAATGGTCATGAAGATTGAGGTTCAGGGAATCCTTTTTTTTGCTTAGTAGTCTCTGTTTTTTCCTTTGTCTGAGGTTCAGGTTTTGATACCTCTTTTATATTGAGGGTTTTACCTTCCATCAGAGTCCTAAATTGATCAGCATCAAGTGTTTCATACTTGAGCAATGCATCTGCGAGTAATTCTAATTGTTTTTTATGTTTCTTTAGAATTTTGTTTGCGTTATTTTTGCCTTCTTCAAGTAATGAAGATATTTCTTTATCTATCTTTACAGCAGTTTCTTCAGAATAGTCTTGTTCTTCATTTTGTTCACGTCCAAGAAATATTGCCTGCTGTTTTTTTCCATAGGTTCTTTGTGGCAATTGTTCAATCATTCCGTAGCGCATAACCATTTCTCTAGCAATTCTAGTAGCTTGCTCGAAATCATTAGAAGCGCCAGTTGTTAATACTCCTTTGTGAGTAATCATTTCTGCTTCTCTACCTCCCATAGCGGATGCGATCATAGCCTCAAGTTCAACTTTAGTCATTAATGATTGATCTTCTTGCTCATATCTTGTAAATCCACCAGCATGCCCTCTAGAAACAATAGTTATTTTTCCAACACTTTTCCCCTCAGGCATAAAGTGAGAAACAATAGCATGACCTGCTTCATGGTACGCAACGAGCTCTCTTTCTTTATCGCTAATGACTTTAGATTTTCGAGCTGGGCCCATGGAAACTCTGTCGATAGCTTCTGTTAAGTCTGCTAGTGTTATTTTTTTTGAATTTCTTCTAGCTGTAAGTAAAGCAGATTCATTAATCAGATTTGCTAAATCAGCACCTGAGAAACCAGGAGTTTGTTTGGCAACATCTGTCATTTCTACTTTTTTATCAATAGGCTTACCTTTTGCATGAACATTAAGTATTTCTGTTCGACCATTAACATCTGGGTTATCAATTGTTATCCTTCTATCGAATCTACCTGGTCTAAGTAATGCAGGGTCTAGAATATCAGGTCTATTTGTTGCTGCAATTACAATTACATTATTATTAGTATCGAAACCGTCCATTTCTACTAAAATTTGATTTAGGGTTTGTTCTCTTTCATCATGACCTCCGCCAAGACCTGCACCTCTATGTCTTCCTACTGCATCTATTTCATCTACAAATATTATGCAAGGGGAGTGTCTTTTTGCTTGTGAAAATAGATCTCTTACTCTAGATGCTCCAACACCAACAAACATTTCCACAAATTCTGAACCTGATATTGAAAAAAATGGGACACCTGCTTCACCTGCAACTGCTCTAGCTATAAGCGTTTTTCCTGTTCCTGGAGGACCTACTAATAGTACTCCAGAAGGTATTTTTGCTCCAATTGAAGTGAATCTTTCTGGAAATTTCAAAAAATCAACAACTTCTTCTAGTTCTTCTTTTGCTTCAGGAAGACCTGCTACATCAAAAAAAGTCACATTAGCTTTTGTTCCTACAAACAGTTTTGCTCGACTTTTTCCAAAATTCATTGCACTGTTTCCTGAGCCTTGAGCTTGCCTCATTATAAAAAAAAGGAAACCAAACATAAGAATAAATGGTAATAGACCTATTAGAATTGAGAAAATTGTACCAACGCTTCCTCCATTTTTAACCACCACCGAGTAAGCAGAAGGATCAACGTCTGAAGCAGACATTATTTCATATACACTTGTTCCTGCTTCTTTTGAGGCTTTATAAACTTCTCCATTTTTAGTGTATTTGAGTTTATCTCCATTAACTTCAATTGTTACTGGATTTGCAGTGCCTTCTGCGCTTTTAGAAATACGCACCAAATGTCCTAAATCTTTCTCTTCACTTGATTCAAATGATCGACCTAAAAACAGGTAAAATGCACCTATCATCAGAAGACCTGCTATGACATATGTTATGCTGTTATTCAGAAATTTTTTGTTCATGGAGTAGGAAAAATTTTTTATTATTTATAATAAAATCCTATCATAAGAACAAAAAAAAAATAATAATTTATTATTATATAAATATATTTTTCTTATCAACTATTGAGTTCTTATGTTACTATAGATTAGTAGACTTTTTATAATCAAAAACTTGACACCTAGGAGTAGAAAATAGCAAAAGAATATAGGGTTAATGAGCGAATTAGAACTAGCTCTGTTAGATTAATTTCTGGAGAAGACCAATCCAACTCTAAAATATTGAAAACAAGTGAAGCTCTACAAATGGCTATGGATAATGGCTTAGATTTGGTTGAAGTTTCGCCAAACCAAGATCCACCTGTGTGTCGTTTGTTAGATTATGGAAAATTTAAATACAATCTCTCCAAAAGAGATAAAAAAAATAAGAGTAAAACAACTCAGACCCAAAGAGAAGTAAGGTTGAGGCCAGGTACATCAAAGCATGATGTTGATCTAAAAATCAAAAAAGTTAGATCATTATTAGATGATGGATCTAAAGTCAGAGTTGCTGTGATGCTTAGAGGAAGAGAAGCAGCTCATCCAGACTTTGCTATGAAAGTTTTGAGGTCTGTGGCAGAAGGTGTTAAAGATATGGCTAAATTGGATAAAAGACCTTCTAATGAAGGAAGAACATTAAGTTTAGTAGTGTCACCTGCATTCCCAATAGGAACAATGAAAAATAAAGAAAAAGATAATCAATAAATTACATGCCAAAGATAAAAACAAATAAAGCTGCAAAAAAAAGATTTCATGTCACAGGATCTGGAAAATTAGTAAGAACTAAAGGTCCAAAAAGTCATCTTAGAAGAAAAAAAGCTAAGAGAGTCAAGAGATTATTTGGAGGAAAAGTTGAATTAGATTCAACTAGAATTTCAGATAAGATAAAAAATCTAATATAAGGAATTTGAGAAAATATGTCTAGAGTAAAAGGTGGGATGACCACCAGAAGAAAACATAAATCAATCTTAAAACAGGTAAAAGGTCACAGAGGGGCTAGCCGTACTAGAATTAGAGTAGCTAAAGAATCTCTGACTCATGCATTAAACTATTCTACAAAGCATAGACATCTCAAAAAAAGATCTATGAGAAAATTAGCTATTACAAGAATAAATGCTGCTGCAAGAGAAAACGGATTATCATACTCTAAGTTTATGAATTTGCTTACACAGAGAAATATTCAGATTGACAGAAAATCATTAGCTGAACTGGCTGTTAGGGAGCCTCAGGGATTTGCATCTCTAGTGCAACAAGTTAGTTCATAAAAAAAATTATATTTCTAAAAACGTCACAGAACTATCAATCATTACCGCACCAATCAGTAGGAAAAGATAAAGTAAAGAGAATTTATAAGTTGACACTGCCGAGGGTCTATCTAAATTCTTTAATAGTTTATAAGACTTTACAAGTAAGATAGTTCCAAGAAGAATTGAGCTAATAACATAAATCCATCCCAAGCTTGAAGATATAGTTACAGTTAATAAGCTAATAAACATCAGTAATATACTATATAGTAATATCTGCAATGAAGCATTTTTTATTCCCTTAACTACAGGAAGCATTGGTATTTTTGCTTTTTCATAGTCATCCTTAATCATAATAGCTAAAGCCCAAAAATGAGGTGGTGTCCAAAAGAAAATTATAAGAAAAAGATATAATGCCTCAAGTGTTATGTTGTTGCTTATAGATGCATAACCTACTAAAGGAGGAAAAGCTCCTGCAGATCCACCGATTACAATATTTTGAATAGTTCTTCTTTTGAGATACAAAGTATAAATACCAACATAAAAAAAACCTCCAGCGAAAGCTAAAATAGCTGCAAGTAAGTTATTTAATAGATACAGGGATATAAATGAAATTAGTGTTAAGAGTGTTGCAAACACTAATGCGTTTTTATGAGAAATAGTACCTTCAGCTATTGGTCTATTTCTTGTTCGACCCATATCCTTATCAATGTCTGTTTCAAAGTACATATTTAAAGTTGCAGCAGCACCTGATGCACAATAGCCGCCAATAAATAGACCTATGCTCTCAGTAAAGTTTGGTATTCCTTGTTTTGCTAAGAATGCTCCTCCAAAACTACTAAATATTAACAATGTTAATACTCTTGGTTTAGTCAAAAGAAAGTAGTTTTTTATGGGAACATTCATTTGTAAGTTACTATGGTTTTTTTACTTTTATCAACATTATAATTGATACAGTAACCATCCATACAATAGTTGCTAGACCAAGATGCAATGACCTTGACCAAACTGAAAAATCTGATATTGGAATAGTTGCACCTATTATAGTTTGCAGAGTACCCATTGCTAATAGCAAATATCCTGCTTTACTAAGCACATTCCCTGATTGAGTTTTTATTAATACTATAGAAAGTCTTAAAATATGTAGAATTAATCCTAGCGATATAATTCTATGAATCATATGTATCCACTGATTAGTAAATCTAGGTATTAAGTAATCATCACATAACGGCCACCTATAACATACAGATCCTGCTCCTTGCCAAACAGCATAAGCTCCAGAAAGTAGTGAGGCTATTGCCAAAAAAGCAGTTATAGATGCTAATATCTTTATCTTGTTATTTGTTTCGACTGGTTTTAAATATTGAATGATGAATGAAGCAACCATTAATGCTGCAACCGTTTGGGCCCCTGCTAAATGAACTGTTCTAATTGCAGGATTTAGTTCAGATAAAACAACTGCGCCACCAATCCCTCCTACAATAATTATAAGTAGTAAAGTAAAACTGTAAATTTTTACAGTGAAATTAAATTTTTTATATACAACATAAGATAAAACAACTAAAAATATTGAGACTATACCGAATAAAGTACCTGAAGTTCTATGGCTCCATTCAATAATTGCATGTATATCATTTAGAGGCGGAATCCATGAACCGAAACATGTAGGCCAATCAGGGCATCCATCTCCTGAATCCGTAACTCTTGTAAAAGCTCCACATGTTGGTTGAAAAAAAGAAAAGAATATACCAAGTAGAGCAAAAATGAATAAAAATTTTTTTGTAGTAAATTTTTTTTTCTCCATATTTTAATTAGACTAAATTAATTGAAATTAATATATATTTAAAAGCTCTTCAAAAAAAAATAAGAAAAAATAATGACAATTTTAGGTATTGAAACTTCATGTGATGAAACTGCTTGTTCAATAATTGACCTTGATGGTAATATTTTGAGCAATGTTGTTGCATCTCAGATTGAAACACATGCTCCTTATGGAGGGATAATTCCTGAGCTTGCTTCTCGAGCCCATATTGTCAATATACATAAGGTAGTTGAAGAAGCTATTCAAGTAGCTAAAGTATCAATAAATGAACTTTCTGCTATTGCTGTTACTAATGGTCCTGGACTCGCAGGATCTTTACTGGTAGGTGTAAATTTTGCAAAAGGTTTGTCTAGTTCATTAAATATTCCGCTAATAGGAGTAAACCATTTAGAAGGGCATATATCAGCGTGTTTTGTTGAGAATGAAAAATTCAATTTTTCAAAAAATGAAATTTTCCCATGCATAGCACTACTAATTTCAGGCGGTCATACCGAATTAATTCTAATGAATGATTATGATTCTTATAAACTTTTGGGCCAAACTAGAGACGATGCTGTAGGAGAAGCATTTGATAAAGTGGCAAGGATATTGGGGCTTGGTTACCCTGGTGGACCTATTATTGAAAATTGGGCTAAAGATGCAGTAAGAAAAGACTATGTATTACCCAGAGCTTGGTTGAAAAATGATGAAGAATTTAGCTTTAGTGGATTAAAGACTGCTTCAAAAAATTTAGCTTATGAAAAAATATATAACAATGATTTATCAAATGATCAGATAAAAGAAGAAATTTCTGAAATTGCTTATGCGTTTCAGCTTTCAGCCGCTGATGTACTTCTAACTAAATCTATGAATGTAGCTAAAAAACATGGTTGTAAAAAAATTCTTGTTTCTGGAGGAGTAGCAGCTAATGGATTTATCAGGAATAGTTTTGAAAATGCTGAAATTGATTCTGTTTTTCCTGAACGAAGACACTGTACAGACAATGGATTAATGATAGCCTGCAGAGGACTTATAGATTATAAAAAAAATAAGTTTATAACTAACAATCAAACCTTACAAGTTATGCCTCAGTTAAATGTTAATTAGTTAATTATTTTAATCTTTCTAGTACAATTTTTCTAAACTCATTGACCTTTCTTCTATTTATTGACGAGAATTCAAATGATATATCTAGTCTAGAGGTTTTAATAACCAGGGTGCTGTAAGTTGATAATAGAAAATAACTTCCAAAAAGAATCAAACCTGCAATCATACTAATTATTGCTATAGATGTACTCAAAACTGATTCGTCTAAGAAATACCATGAAATAAGTGAAACAATAAATCCAAGAAAAGCCCAAGCTAAATTAGATTGTATGCCTTTAGTATTCTCAATTGATATAGATTCTATTTTTTCAACTACTATATCCTTGATCTCGTCTTCGTTCCTGTATCTTAGAAGGTCTCCGTGTAACACTATTTCTTTGCTTCCAGATTTTAAAAATGATCTTTTTCCCATTAATCAAATATTTTTTTTTCTATTTTATAAATTTTCTTCCGCCTTCAATCATTAGCTCTTGTATTGCAAGTGTGTTCATTATGTCGTCTTGAACTATTTTGTTTTTACTTCTTGCCATAGATTCAATATTAGAAGTTAGCTCTTTTCTTTTAGGATTATCTGGTTCTCCTGGGATACCCATGGAAGCTGCAAGATCGTTAGGCCCTCCAGTGATACCTGAAAGTCCTTCAACTGAAAGAATCTCTTCAAGATTATCCCAGCCTGGTACAGACTCTATTTGTGCTATTACCAACATATTACTATTGGTCCATTCTGCATATTTTAGTTTTCCACCATAATCTGATAGTTTTTGGTCATCATTAAATTCTGTCCCTCTTCCTCCACCCCATGATCTTTTTCCTAAGGGTGGGAATAAACATGCATCTGCAAAATCCTGTGCTTCTTGTTTACTTTCTACGTGAGGACCTACTATCCCTTGCACTCCTCTATCTAAAAATAAGTTTATCCAGTAAGGGCTCTTATCTGGCACTCTTGCTGTAACTGACATTCCATAACCATTCGCAACTCTACATATATTATCTATTGCTTCCGGTGAAAAGAGACCGTGTTCTCCATCACAATTTATTGCATCAAATCCAGCATGTGCTGCTAACTCTACAAGTTCTAGTGAAGGGAAAGTTAATCCAAATACATTAGCTTTCTTGCCTTCTTTATTTTTTTTCAAAATTGTATTTTCTATCATTTTTTTTCCTTATCTAAATTGTTTTCTTTGCTCCACCTTTAGCGTCTGTAGACTTATATGGAGGATGTTTTAAGATTTCTTTTTCATTTAAATCTAATCCTAAACCAGGTTTATCAGTAAGTGTAACATAGCCACCTTTTTGCCTTGGGAAACCCTCAAAAACTTTAAAATAATGAGGTGAATAGAATTCAGCATGATATTCCATTATTTCGAAGTTTGGAATATTTTTTCCAAGATGCATTTCTGCAATTGCTCCAACTGGAGAACATGTATTATGAGGGGCTATTGTAATATGCTTTCCTTCAGCAATTATAGATATTTTTTTTAGTTCAGTTAATCCTCCAGCATTAGCTATATCTGGTTGTAAAACATCAACTGTATTATCTTCAACTAATTTTACAAAAGGAAACTTTGTATATAATCTTTCTCCTGTTGCTAATGATAGGTTAGTTTGTTTTTTTAGAGCTATCAGTTCAGAAGCATTCTCTTCAGATACTGGCTCTTCAAAGAATAAAGGATTATATTTTTTTAACATTTCAGAAATTTTCACAGCATTCATAACATTGAATTTTGCGTGACCTTCAATTAATATTTCTATATTTTCTCCTACAGCTTTTCTTACTTCACTAATTCTTTTCTCAGATAAAAAAAACTCTTCTTTATTCAATCTATAGAAGTTTTTTTGACCAAATGGATCAAATTTTATGGCTTTATAACCCATTTTTATCACTTCTATTGCCTCTTCTGCATTTTGTTTAGGAGTACCTGGATTTGTATACCAACCATTTGCATAAACCATCAATTTTTCTCTAAATGAACCTCCAAGAAGGTTATAAATAGGCTGATTTAATATTTTACCTTTTAGATCCCATATTGCTATATCTAGGCCTGAAAGTGCAGTAGTTGAAATTCTACCACCTCTTTGCATTGAATTATTATATGCGTTTAGCCACAGGGTCTCATTTTCAATAGGGTTATTACCTTTGTAGAATTTTTCAAAAAGATACTTTATTTCATCTATAACTCTTGAATCATCTCCTAAATAACTGGCATCTCCTATACCGTATTTTTCTGAATTATCACAGTAGACTATTGGTATTAACCAATTTCTTGTAGCGTTATGATGTTTAGCTGAAAATTGTCTGAATTCTAACCGATTTATTTTGTTCATAATTTAGTATAAATTTATCTAATTTTTAATAAATAAACTTTCCTTATTTTTTCTTGACATATGCAAATATTATATATACTCTACGGAGAACTCGCAGAAATAACTGTGGGAATTGAACTTTTAACAATTGGGTTTATTACACCCAAAATTTTGATTTGTTACTTTTAATATAAGTAACCAGGAGACAAAATTTTTTGGTGTTTACTTTCTTTATTTGTTGATATTTTCTTCCTAAAGTTTTTCTGTGAAAAAATAAACAAATCCACTGGATTTCTGGTGGATAAGTGTTGGAGGAAAATTTATGAGTATTAATATACTACGTAAATCTGGTATGCTAGCTGGACTGCTAGTTGTTTCAATGCTAATGGTACTAGTTGTTGCCTGTGGAGGAGATGACTCTGCTGATTCATCATCATCATCTTCATCATCTGCTGCACCAGCTGCACCTGCTGCACCAAAAGCACCTGCTGCTCCTAAAGCTGCTGCCAAACCTGAAGCACCAAAAGCTGCTGCTCCTGCTGCAAAAGCAGAAAGTAAAGCAACTAAAGCTGCTAGTGCTTCTTCATCTTCGAGCGCAAAGCCAAGCGGTCCAAGTGGTAAACTTGTGAGAGCTCACCATGAGGTAAATCCTGTATTTGGAACTCCATGGTCAGGACCTTATAAGTGGTCTGCTGCAGACTTAATTGGTATCGGAGAACACCTTTTCTATTTTGATAAAGGTAATGCTATGACTCC
>CESD01075064.1_pt1 | contig 35611 bp, 17 predicted proteins | sample 531191 | NCBI WGS metagenome assembly CESD01 (sample SAMEA2622021, study PRJEB7988) | marine metagenome | biome: marine biome (ENVO:00000447); feature: deep chlorophyll maximum layer (ENVO:xxxxxxxx); material: "saline water (ENVO:00002010), including plankton (ENVO:xxxxxxxx)" | depth 188 m
GTTCCACAGTCGAGGTATACTATGATACCTCTAGAGGGGTTACCAGACAATCTCAAAGGGTATCTCTGCTATTGACAATGTGTTGAGTTGCTGATATAATATATACTAGATACACCTAATCCTTTTCAATAATGCAATACGTCTTGTACAACGAATCCTTCGATCAAGTTGGAGTATACCCAAGCATCTACGAACTACGTAGATTTCTTTGTGATCGTAAGTATGAGATAGACTGTGATAAGGATATAGGCGATACGTTTGATTACATCAAGCATATCAAATGGCATTTTGACATTAAACAAGACTAACGGAGGATACATGTCAGGCGATTACTTCACCTCAGAGCACTACCAATCAAAATTGGAAAGGGATACTCTCAGAAATAAAGTAACTGAATTGGAAGAGATCATTGAAGAGATCCAATCCAAGGTAAAAACTCATCATACAATCTTTACGAACTATGAACTCTCATTTATCAAACGAAGAACTTCTCGTTAGAATAGAAGCACTCGAAGCAAAGGTCAGGCAATCTCGACTGATGATGAAGAGACCTGGTCATGATGAATATGAGAGATTGGTCGATGTTGTATGCGATCATGAAGAAAGACTTTCTAAAGAGGAAGAAGAACTTCAGAAGTGTACTGAGAGTGTTTCTGAGCTTGAAGATGCGAATTGGTAAAAAGATACTTGAAGCATTAGTTCTAGCAGGTGTAGTAACCTTTCTGGGACTTGTATTCCTGATTGAGGTATTTGATTTATTTTTAATTAGACCGATATATCAGAGATTGTTTAAGAAAAAGAGACGTAAAAAATCGCGAGTCTTAAACAAAGGGGCAAAAATCGCGTCGTTCGTCTCTAAATAAACTCACATAAGTACAAACCATGTTAGGACTGGAATCACTGGAAGGAGAATTCGTTATCCGAGATAACGACGAAATCATAAGGCATACGAAAGCCAGAGACCTACCTGCTAGCTTCGATCATCTGATCAAGTTCGCTCCTACCCCTCCAGAACCTCCCCATGATGTAAATGACCATTTAGAAATGGCGAAATATATGGAGTACTTGACAGAGTTAATGACAAGAGAACGCAAATGACCAAACACGAGTTTGAATACGATTCATGGTTTAAGGATGATATACCAAAGGCAAAATATGGAAGTCTTCAGTGTTGGATAGAGAATGAGAAGACCCAACCATGGACGAACGCATACGATATGACCATACATAGTATTATGTACCAAATAGCAACAAAGAACGGATTAATATTAGGAGGGAGCGAATGCCTGCAGTAACACGAATAGGAGATGCAGATGTAACTCACTGTACTGGAATGACCAGAGCAGGTGGTTCATCAGATGTGTTTTGCAATGGCATAGGCATTTCTCGACAGGGAGACAACAATACTACTCATCTACTACCAGGAGCACCCTGTCCTCCTCATTCCGCTGCTATAGCAACTGGTAGTAGTACAGTCTTTGTCAATGGCAAAGGATGTGGTAGAGTAGGAGATGCAACATGTACAAGTGTTGCAGCAGGTTCAAGTAACGTATTCGCAGGTTAATTATTATGGCAATGAGATTTAATACAGGTATTCCTACTATAGAAGCAATACCTAAAAAGACAAGACAAGGTAAAGGGTCACATACAAAGTACTCTGCTACCTCTAGAAATAAGGCAAGAAAGAGATACCGTGGCCAAGGCAAATAGAATCGTAGATGGTAAAAGAAATGCCAACATTCCCGTAGATATGAGTGATCATTTCTACGATCATGGGAATGAATATTGCAGGTATCTTATTACAGATCCACGTAGCGATAGAGCATCAAGAAGAAAGTCACAAAAAGAAGTATAAATATACCTGAGGTTAATAATAGGCTAGTTAGTGGCGTTAATATCGAAGTCATTTCGTGACTTCTCTTTAACTTTTGAAAAGAATGCAGTGACAAACGATGTGTTGGCACTGAACAATGAAGCAGCCATTAAAGAAGCAGTCAAAAATATTGTATTTTACAACTTCTACGAGAAACCTTTTGACATGGCATTCGGTGGTAACGTCATTGGATTGTTATTTGATAATTATACACCTAACGATGCACAGAAGATTAAGCGACGCTTAAAGAAAGCAATTAATACTCATGAACCCAGAGTAGCGGTATATGAGATTAAAACAAAGTGGACTGAGGATCGTAATCAACTAGATGTAAGCGTTGCATATGTTATTATGGGTATACCACCAACTTTTGATTCTATTAGTATAGCATTTAAACCATAATGGCATTTAATCAAGTTAATGCTCTTGAGTTTAACGAAATCAAGGCACAAATTAAAGGATATTTAAGGGCACAGGATCAATTCTCGGATTATGACTTCGAGGGATCGTCAATGACTGTCCTTTTAGACGTTTTAGCATATAATACTTACTATACAGCAGTAAATGCCAACCTTGCAGTCAATGAAGGGTTCCTAGAAACCGCAGTTTTGCGTGAAAACGTTGTAAAACTTGCTAGGATGATTGGTTATACTCCAAAATCCGCAAGATCGGCACAATGTGTAGTCAATGTTACAGTTCAGACCGTAGTTCCATACCCAAAAACTGTTACAATTAATAAAGGATTAGTTTTAAACTTCACAGGATTAGATAATAACAACTTTGTATTCTCACTTGGCACTGATACAGTCACTTCTGTGGACAGTACTAGTGGTATTGCTACATTTACTGGTATCATTTTATACGAAGGAGTGTTCCTTACTGATACATTTGTTAAAGATATCAACCAAAGACAGAGATTTATCCTTACTAACAAGAATGCAGACACAACTTCAATGAAAGTTGAGGTAACTTCTGGTACAATTACAGAAAGATACCTTCAAGCAACTGATATTACTAAGATTGATTCAACATCTAAGGTATATTTCTTAGAGGAATCAGAATATGAGATCCCAGAAATTCTATTTGGTGACGGAAAAGTTGGAAAAGACTTAGAGAATGGGGATGTTGTTTCAGTTTCATACTCAACAAGTAATGGAACTGGTGCAAATGGTTTAAAAGTATTTGAAAATATTGGTACATTTAGAGATAACAATGGTCAAAGTATTACTTCTGGTATTACTGTTACGGCTACTTCCTTTCCAGATGGGGGTTCGAGAGCAGAAACTACTGAATCAATCAAATTTGCTGCTCCAAAATTCTATTCAGCATTTGGAAGAGCAGTTTCAACACGTGATTATGAAGCAATTATTCCTCAGATATATCCCAATGTAGGATCTATTGCATGTTATGGAGGAGAAGAAGCAGAACCTCCCGAATTTGGAAAAGTTTTTCTTGCAATTAAACCAAAAAATGCAGACAAATTATCTCTTTCAGAGAAAAATGTCGTTTTGAAGAAGTTGAGAGAGTATTCTGTAGCAGCAATTCAGCCAACAATCATTGATCCGTCCATTTTATTCATTGATATTGACAGTTTTGTGTATTTCAATCCGAACATAACGCGGAAAGAACCCTCAGAAGTGAAAAATGCGGTACTTGGGTCATTAAATGTACTCAACAATAGCGGAGAATTCAATAAATTTGGCGGAAAATTCAAATATTCTAAGCTTCAGAGTATAATTGATAAGTCAGAGTCTGCAATTACGTCCAATATCACTCGTCTCAAGATGAGAAAGAACGTGACAGTCGATCTGAACGCACGTGTGAACTATAAAATATGCTACGGTAACCGCATTAAGCAAGGAACAAGCACAAAACCAACCGTTTCTTCTTCAGGATTTAAGATTGTTGGAGATGATTTCAACATTTTCTACCTAAATGACGACGGTGCAGGTTCATTGAGACTCTATTATGTTAAAGGAACTGGTGAATTTGAATACGTAGATGGATTATGGGGTACTGTTGATTACAGTATGGGTGAAATTGTCATTAATGACTTGATAATTTCTATGACAAGTGTAGCAAATAACCAATTACAGATTGCTGCAATCCCAGAATCCAACGATATCATATCTCTTCGTGAAACCTACTTGACAGTGGGCATAGATAATACGACTGTAAGTGTTGTTGAAGACACTATCAGTAGTGGTTCAAATATTTCTGGTACAGGAGTAGTACCAGAATCCAGCTATAGCTAGTAACAGATGACAAATTCTTCATGGAAGGTTAGCTCGTGGACTACGCCAACCACAACGGTATCTGTACCTCCAGTACCGTCTGAGGTTAGTCCCGAATCGAAATCGCAAATATCCCTAAGTGTTACGGGACAGTTTGCTTCGTTTGTACAGGAAAATTATCCAACCTTCATATCATTTGTTAAACACTACTATAAGTCACAAGAATTAAAAGGATATTGTTTTGATGTAATTCAAAACTGGTCAGATTATTATAATATTGATAATTACGGAGGTCTAGTTACTGAGACCACACTTATTTCATCGTTAACAACGACTTCAGATGCAGTTGACGTTGAATCTACTCGTGATTTCCCAGATGAAGGTCTTTTGATGGTAGATGATGAGATCATTTACTACGAAAAGAAGGGATCAACACTATTTCAAGGATGTGCAAGAGGATTTAACGCTGTAAAGGCAGTTGGAGAGGTTGGAACTTACCAATTTGAGAGTACAACTGCTGCAACTCACGAACTTGGAGCAAAAGTTGTTAATTTAAACAACATTTTCCCACTTTACGTTCTTGGAAAGTTCAAAGAACAGTTTTTAGCGACTTATCCAAAGAATTTTGCAAGTGGTGTAACCGAAAGTACTGTAATTAAGCGTATTAAGGACTTTTATGCTTCAAAGGGGTCAACAAGGTCATTCCAGTTTGTCTTAAGAACACTATTTGGCGTAGAATCAGAAGTTAACTACCCAAGAGAGAGAATATTCAAACCATCCGATGCATATTACACCTCCAGAGAGGTTATTCGTGCGGTTGCTGTCTCTGGAGACCCTATTGACCTTGTTGGACAAGTATTATACCAAGAAAACGACGAAAATGACCCAAATGTCGCTACTGCTCGAATTTACGTTAAAGGAGTTGTTGAAGTTTTCACTGCAAGTGGTACAATCTTTGAAATTGACGTAGATACCAATAATTCACTAGGTACATTTGTTACACCATACAAATCTACCCTAGCAAATGACTTAGGAGGTCAATTAGTTGACCAAGTAGTTACAGTTGACTCTACAATCGGTTGGCCAGAGCAAAATGGGCGATTTAGGATTGAAGATGAGATTATTAACTATTCAGATAAGACTGTAACTCAATTTTTGGGTTGTACCCGTGCTAGAGAGAATACACTCTGTGTAGCACATGATGCAGGTCAGGAAGTATTCGCTGCATTTAAGATTTACGGGTATTCCAACGTAGATAACTCAGAAATTCAATTAAAAGTCTATGGTGGTACTAAAGGAGTAGTACTAACTGATGGAGGTAGGTATTATCTTCCAGACAGTAAAGTCACAACACCAGCAGCACCTGGTTTTGATGCTATTGATCCAATATGGGATAGTTTTACATATAATGTGAGACGTGCCCTCAGAGGCGAGTCTGCGACCCTAGGAACCGTTGCTGCCAATGGTTCGGTACGTTGTACTGTTCGGACAAAAGAGAAGCATCGTTTAAAAAGGAATGATGTCATTAGGATCCTCAATGCTCCTGAAGATGTTTACAATAATATGCACGATATTGCAGGTATTATCAATGATTTTGAATTTGAGTTTATATTCTCCTCAACACCAGCTGGTGGTATAACAGGGTTTGAATTTTACATTGCTAGAGAGTTTGCCTTTGGTAGAAGTACCATTGGTTCAATTAATAACCTTGTTAAAGACTATACGACAGATGTACAGAACACTTATAAGAGTACTACAGATGCTATCGTCACTAGTACAGGTGTACCATCGCATAATATTGGTCCTTTCGGTTCTGGAGACTTAAATCCTGGCAACCAGAGATATCTTAAGAGAATACCTCTTGTACCATCAACTAAGAGTACTAAAACTGCTACTCCTGTTGGTCAGATAGGTATTTCTTCAAATGGTGTCCCATTCTTCTCATATAAAGGAGAATCTAAGAATAAGTATGGTGGATTGAAGTCTATCACTAAACTCAGTGGTGGATCAGGTTATGATATCACAAACCCACCCACTGTTGAGTTTGAAGAAGAATATAAGATCAATACACAGTATAGTACAGGTACAAGGGTTAGATATAACGGTAATAGGTACAGAGCACTCGGACCTGGCACAACACCCAATGCAGGATACCCGACACACACTTCTGGTGACTCTACAATCGGTCAAATCACATGGGAGTACGAAGGAGAAGCAGCAGCTGCTACTGTTTCCGTAAAAGGGTCTGTAACTGCTATAAACGTTACTACTGGTGGTAGTGGATACACCACAGAACCTATTGTATCAATTACTGGTGGTGGAGCAACCGCAGATAACCAAGCATCTGCTATTGCACAGATTACATCGGGTACTGTTACTGGTATTAGTCTTGTATCTGGTGGATCTGGATATACTAGCGTTCCTACTATTACAATTACTGGTGGTAATGGTTCTGGGGCAACTGCAACCGCAACTTGTCGAGGTCCAGTCGATACCATCAACATTACTGACGCAGGTGGTCAATATACTTACGAACCAACTATCAAATTGATCTCTGGTAGTGGTGCTGTTGCATATCCATCCATATTGAACGGAAAGATTGAAAGTATCATTGTTACATTTGGTGGTAGTGGATATTTTGGTGCTCCTGACGTTATTATCACTGGAGACGGAGTTGGTGCTACTGCATTTGCTCAAGTTGACCTTTCTACCAACATTGTTACTGGTGTTGTTATAACAAACAAGGGTGCAGGCTATTCTGCAGGTGCTACGACTATTAGTATCGTATATCCTGGCTCAGGTGCACAATTCCAGACTAATTTAACAGAATTAACATTTAACGAAGCAGCAACATACGAAGAACTCGGTGTACCCTCAAATCAGTTCACAAATAGAAAAACTGTGGATACTGCAAACGGTACAACGATGCAGGGTGAGAACTATTTGATATATGGTGGTGAATATGGATATTTGTACAATCCTAAGATACTCAGGTTCCTATTAAGGGATAATATTGATGAATCATTGACTGAGTTGAATCCAACCTCTCATTCACCGATTATTGGTTGGGCATATGACGGACATCCGATATATGGACCTTATGGGTTCGAGGATCCAGAGAATACTGCTCCATACAACTCATATAAGTTGATGGTATCATCTTATAATGTAAAGTCTTCTAGAGATGCCCTTCTAAGCGGTCTGACAGACCCTATGGGAACTTATATCGAAGATTATGAGTATACGGAAGGGTATGGTGATTTAGATCAATATAATGGAAGATTTTGCGTTACTCCAGAATATCCAAATGGAGTTTATGCATATTTCGCTACAATTAAGGGATCTGCGGGAGAACCGAAGTTTCCGTACTTTGTAGGACCTAATTTCTACTCAGAAGCGGATGCTGTTAACTGGAATGGTAATGGTCTGCAGAAAAACTTTACAGAAGACGCAGTTAGGTATAAAGCCCCATTTATCGGTACAGATAACATTGTAGCGAAGAGAAAACAGTTAGATAACCGAGTTGACTTCTTCTTGGCACTAGAAGACACCACAACATTGATTGTGATGGAAACTGGTGAGATATTAACTTATCTTGAAGATGGAATTGGGTATTTCAGTTACTATCCAGTCATTAGAGGTGGTACTGCTGATTCTATGGTTGTATCAGGTACTAATAAGTATTCATCAGCTAATATCGACCAATACTTAGTTGAAGGTGGTGGTAAAGAGTATAAAGTTAATGATAGACTTCAATTTGATAATACAGGCACTGGTGGAGAAGGTGTAAGTGCAATAGTCTCTGCTATTGAAGGTACAACTGTTAGTAACATCACTATGTTCGAGGTAACAGGTGAAAACAGGTATTTTGCAACTGTTAATACTTCTGAGAACCATTATTTGCAAGTTGGTGACAGTCAAGTCATTTCTGTATCAGATAACCTCTATACGAGGTCTCTTACAGTAAAAATCATTGGTGGTAGGTATCATTTCAAATATGCTGATATGCGTACCATGAAACTTGTTGCTGCATATCAAAATACTACTGCATATAATCTAGGTGACTTAATTTACGTTCAAGACCGAGTTTATCTTGCTTCAACTGGTACATCTGGTTCATCAGCACCAACTCATGAGTCTGGTACTGTTTCTGACGGTTCTATGGACTGGACTTACTTGAGAAAGCGTACAGATGGTAATTTGTATCAGGATGGGTGGTCTAGCATCACAGGTGGGTCTGGATACACAAATGGCACATATTCTGGAGTTCCCATAACAAGTAATGGATCTGGTAAGGGTGCAATTGCAACTATCGTCGTTTCTGGTGGTTCTGTAACAAATGTTACACTTACAGAGATGGGAACTGCATATAACGTCGGTGACACCATTACTGCGTCAGATTTGAACTTAGGTAACGGTGGAGGTTCGGGTTTCACTATAACATTGACCCAAGTTGAAACTGAAGCACAAATTCATCTTAATAAAGCTCATCAGACCCAAATTGGCGATATAGTCAATATCTCAGGTGTATCACCTGCGTCTTACAATAAGACAGACTATACAGTTGTTCGTAGTGATACATTAAACAGATTTACCGTAAAACGCAACTTTGCAACTATTGCTGCAGCAACAATCACAAATGCCGAGGTTTATGTTCAAGAACCGAAGTTAAAACTGATTGATGGACACAAATACACTTTTGACACTTCTGACACAAGTAATATTGGAAAAACACTTGCATTTACGTTAGATTCGGCAAATACCGATATTTTCACTTATAAGAACATTACTGAGGAACAAAGAGACTCAGTTACTGGCGATCAGAACTCAATTACGATTTTAGTCACAGATTTACCTGGCATCTTCTATTATTTCGATATTCAAGGATCTACTAGTGGAAATTACTTCCAAGCGATCAGTGATCCGATAAAAGGCACTCAACAAGTATTTTCAAGGACTGATACAAGTTTTAGCTACGAAATGAAGGTAGCACCCGAAAGTGGGTACACAACTGGTATCACTTACACCACAAACTCAATATATCCATCTGGAGGTATTGCAACTATCTCTATTGGTGATCCTGGTCGAAATTACTCATCTCTTCCAAAATTAAGTGGATCTAGCAGAGCTGGATCTGGTGCAACTGCTGTATCGACTATTTCGGGTTCTTTATCAAATGTATCCGTTACAAACCAAGGATCTGGATATAACAACGCATCTTTACCAACTGGAGTTGTTACTTTACCAGATTACGTTGATTTAACCGTTACAAACATATTAGGGTCATTTGTGCCGAATGAGATCCTCATTTCGCAAACAACTCAAGGAAACCAGACTGCTAGAGGTCAGGTAATTAATTGGAACCCAGTTACCTCAGTATTAAGAATTAGACCACTTAGGAACGAAAGAACAGGTGCTGCGAACAAAGGTTACATTATGTTCTCTACTGGGGTTGCCGAAACCAATAATCTGTATAGTGCGGATTCACAAGCTTCTATTAGTGCAATAAGTGGAACTCAAGCACTTGTGGCAACTGTAGTCTCTGGTGGTGGTGCACTTACAGAAGTGACTGTTACAGACCAAGGATCGAATTATAGGTCTGCTCCAGACGTTATATTTGATGATCCTTACTATGGATCTGTGGATACCGTTACTACGTTAGTTCAACCAGCTGGTAATGGAACATATACCGCAGACCAGACTACGACTGGTGTAACTCAAACCAGTGTTGCTCCTGTCAATGGTACAGGTGCTACTTTCACAGTCGTCACAGATGGTAATGGAAGGATTTCTACTGTCACAGTGACTGCAGGTGGTACTGCATATGCATTAGGTGATGTTATCACTTTTGATGGTACAAAGATACCAGGTGGTGCATCTAACGAAGACTTTACTGTGACAGTTAATCAACTGGCACATGCTAATCCTGCAACCATCTCTACTCTATTAAATGCATCCGTTGATACAATAACTGTTACAAATACTGGATCTGGTTATCTATCTGCTCCTAATATCGAAGTTAGTGGTGGTAACGGTATTAATGCTAAGTTCAATGCTACTATCCTTAATGAGGGTGTTCAGTCTATTAACATAGAAAGTGGTGGTGTTCAGTATCAAAGTGCTCCAGTAGTTAATATTACTCAGAAAACAGGTTCTGGTGCTTCTATACTACTCAAGTCATCAGACATGGGTAAGATACTTAAGATTGCTGGTGATAATATTACATTTAACTATTCTCACGATAGAACTCTAAAACCTGAACTCAATACCACATATAACCTTCAGTTGACAAGAACTCAGGTTCTTGATTACTTCACTATTACTAATGGTGGTGCAAACTTTGTATCAACACCTGAGATTGTTCTAGAGGGTGGTAGTGGATCATTATATGAGACACAGGCAATTGTTGAGAATGAAGTTATACAGGTAATCAATATTATTAATGAAGGTAGAGGTTTCCTAGCTGCTCCTACAGTTAAAGCAAGAGTAACTCATACATGGGTTGGATTGACTTCTAATAACACTCTTAACTTCCCATATAACACTAAGATACCAACAGGTACAAAAGTAACCCTTCAGCAACTTACTGGTCAGTTTCCTGGTGGAATAGCAGAGAATACAACATATTATGCTGTAGCAGCAACCACTGCAAATGGACTAGCAGATAACCAGATTAAACTTGCTACATCGCTTGCAAATGCTAATCTTGGTACTACTATCTCATTTACATCAGCTCCAGTTGGTGATCCCGTTACAGGACAGACATACTTCACATTGCAGACTACTGACTTAGGTGATGTCATTACTGCGTTTATGAAACCTGCTACTTTCTCTGTCGGAGAGAGGATCTATCAGGGTGCATCTACTGCATCATATACTGCATATGGTTATGTTAAGAACTGGGATGCTTCTGGACGTGTTGTTAGTGTGGAGATCGTAGAAGGTGAGTTCTTAGTCGGTGAACCTGTATTTGGTGAAGAGACTGCTGCATTTGGTCAGATCCATGAGTTTACTAGGGCAGATGCTGTATTTGAGGTTTCTCCAATCAGTACATCAGCAACCACATGGGAAAAGACAACTGGTTTCTTAGATCTTAACGAACAGAGACTATATGACAGTGACAGGTATCAGGAATTCTCATATGATATCTCATCATCTATTAATATTAATGATTGGAAGAATCCACTTAAGTATGCTGCTCATCCTGCAGGTTTTAAAGTCGTTGGTACACAAGTACTATCACAAGCAAGTGTTAAAGACTTTAGATCTAAACCATCTCTTAATCTTAATGCAGGTAATTCATTTGATTGGTGGGTTCCAACAACAAATAGTATAGGATCTACCTTTAATGGTACAACATATATCATTCCTAAACCATCTGCTAGAGCAACTGGTAAGATGTCTCAGATCCAGAACTTTGCTCTAGGTAAGGCAGATTATACTGCAGCAGTTCCAACTGAGGTTCAGGTATTTGGTAAGCAGTTATTGGATATTCAAAAGATCTTATCTTGTATTGCATATAAGGCAGATGATATTAGTGATAGATCACTTTCATTCGATGGTTCATCTTCTTCTATCGTTGATGTATCTAATAATAGAATAACTCTTACAGGTCATAACTTACTTGATGATCAACGTGTCATTTATAACTCTGGTGGAGATAGGTTCCAAGATGCTAGGGATTTAGTTATTAAGAATATTGATTATATTGTTGAAGAGGTTATTGGTGATCTAAATTACACATATCCATCTCTTGTATACAATTCAACAACTTGTGCTAGAGATACAAGACTAATATTAGCAGCATTTGCTAATGATTTAAGATATGGTGGTAATCAGTTTAGTTTAGCAGCAATCAATTCTTATGTTGGTCAGACAGTATCACAGGGTAATGCTTATATTGACGCTGCTAACCTCCTAAAAGACAATAAAGAGTTAATTGCTGCTGAAGCAGTGTATCAAATGTTACAAGATCAGACAGTTGGTATACCATCTGGTTATCCTGGCGTACCTGGTGGAAGTCAGAACTGTGAGGATGATATCGTTGATGTCATCGAAGCAATTGCTTATAATTTACGTTATGGTGGTAATAGTGAAGTATGGGATGCTGCCAATTTCTATGTAAATACAGTCCATCTAGATGGTGAAGAAACACAATCAGTATGGGCATTTAACAAGGCAAAAGAGTTTGCTGCTCAAATTATCATTAACACCTCTATTACTATTCAAGGACAACATGGTTACACGCAAACAACAAATACAGGAGTTACATTCGATGCGTCTATATGTGCGACAGTTGATGCTGCGATGGACACTCTCTTCAATATTGTTACTACTGCTATTAGTAATGATAGCCTCTCATCTGTAACTAGAACTAATCCTGCAAATCACATCTTACATATTGAAGGAGAAGAGACTGAGACTATTCATGCAATCAATAAAGCAAGAGACTTAATGAACCTTGCGGTAGTCAACAACCTACCTGCGGGAACGTACACGACTATAAACCCAGTTTCTGACCTCAGTATTACACTAGCCTCAGACAGTTGTGCAACTGTCACATCAGCTATCACAACCCTTGCTAAGTTGATGACTGATGGTATTGATAATCCATCTACTTTACCTCAACTAAACGAAGGTAATTATCCAAATATTAGAACAGGAACCCCTGTTACTGGATTGACAAATGGTAATGAATATTATGTCAAATATGTTGACGCAAATACTATTGAAATTAGATCCATACCTGGTGGACCTGCAATTAACTTAACTAGCGTTGGTACTGGTTCAGGTCATACACTTAGGTGCTTTATTGATGGTGTTAATACTCAATTTAAACTTACTGAGAATGGAGTTCCATTTACTACTAGAATAGGTAAAACTCCAGATAAAGATCAATTATTTGTTCTTGCTAATGGTATTGTTCAGAACCCTTCTAATTACACATATGCAAGTGATATTATAACATTCAATAAACCATTATTGGGTGGAAGTTCAGTCATTGCAATGTACTATGATCGTCAATCATATGTTTCTAGTTTCCAGTTGGATACTATTGGAGATGAGATCAAGACATTTGATGTTGCTAATGGTTTAACACCTGGTGATGGATATAGTAATGGAACTTATCTAAATGTACCATTGAAGAACAGACTTGGTTCTGGTAGTGGTGCTACTGCAGATATTACGGTTGCAGGCAATGAGGTAACTAATGTTGTCTTAAATCAAGCAGGTAATGGATATACTGAAGATGATGTATTAGGTCTATCTGAGATAGGAGAACAGTTAACAACTAACTACGTTCCTTCCACAGCAACTTATACACCTGCTAGTGGTCTTTTAGTTCTTGATATTGGTAATCACACTCTAACAACTAATGATACAGTTAGAATTGCCAATGATGCTCTAATATTCTCATGTAGCTACGGTGGTGGTGGAAATCAGAACTATCCTCGTTCCACAGACCCTATTGGTAATCTCTTTGATGTTCCTATTACTGCAACAACTGGAACTACTATTACAGTTAATGCTTTACAAGGTACATCTCCTACTAACACTGATGCTCATACATGGCAAGGATTAAAGACATATCAATTCCAACCATCTAAAGTTAAGTATATTCCTGCAACAGGTGAAATGACACTTACTGCTGCTAATCATGGAATGTACAAAGGTGACAGAATACAGATCGCTACTGACTCATTAACATTTACATGCTCTAAAGATAACAACAGTACTAACCACACATATCCTCGTATCTCTGATCCTGTTGGTGGTGCATGGGTAACAATTGATAGTGTTACTACTGATGCATTTACTGTTAACGTTGGAAGAAGTGAGAGGTTCCAGTTTACACCATCTGACTCCACATATAATGCTGTTACTGGTGACATGACACTTACTATTGGTGATCATTCATTACTTGCTCCAATAGAACATACAGCAACTAATGCTGTGTATACACCTGCTGATGGTAAGGTTGTTATTACAGTAACTGGTCATGGAATGTCTAATGGTGACAGAGTATGGATCGTAGATGATTCATTATCATTCACATGTACTCATGGTGCAGGTACTAAGACATATCCTAGATCAACCGACCCAATCAGTAATAAGTTCGTAGAAGTCTTTGATGTATCAAATGATACATTTACTATTCAGTGTTTAGAGACTGTTCCATCAACCAATACTACTACTCATACATTTGCTGGTGCTCAAGGTGCTGGTATTAGACAGGCAAGAGATTTTGTTACTGTTGAAGAGAATGGATTAATCTTTACTTGTGAAATGGATGACAGAGCAACACGTCATTCTTACCCAAGAGCAACCGATCCTGCATTCAATGCTCCACTTGCTGTTAAAGCAGTCTCAGGCAACGTTATTACTGTAAACGTTGGTAAGTCACCTATCGTGAATTACACCCCTACAGATGCCACATACGACCCAACCACAGGGGTTATGGAATTGACTATCGGTTCACATAATATTATTGCTGGTAAGAGCATCAAATTAGCAGAGGGTGCTGTAACATTTACCTGTGCACAGGACGGAAATACTGCTACTAAGTCTTATCCAAGATCATTGACAGATGGATTTGATGTGACAGGTGTTAATTATAATCCTGACAATGGCATTATGACAGTTACATCACTGGCACATGGTATGGTAAATGGTGACTGGATTAAATTCAAGCAAGAGTCACTAACATTCACATGTAGTCTAGATGGCAACGTTGCCAAGAAACAGTATCCACGTGCTACAGATTATGCATATGATAGGTGGTTAAAGGTATCAAATGTTACAAATAATACATTTGATGTTGTCGTTCTTGACACAATACCTTCAACCAATACAAATACCCATTTATTCAGTGCATTACCTACTAGGGGACCTGAGACAGTTGCATATAATGCTACCTCAGGAATTATGACAATCAATGTTGAGCAGTTTGATGTTAATAATGCTACTTACAATGCGACAACAGGTGATATGGTACTGACTATTGGTACTCATAACTTAACAACTCTGAGTAAGATTAGACTTGACACCGATTCATTATCATGGAGTTGTGAATATAATGGTGTAACACAAACTAAGACATATCCAAGATCAAATGGTAATGATTATGTTTATAACGTTGATATTCCAATCACATCATATACACCTACCTCAATCACAATTAATGTAAATGGTGGACAGGGTGCTATCAGTCATGCTGTACCTCATACCTTCATCGGTGCTACCGCAAAATGTGTTAAAACTGGTCATGGTTTATCTAATGGTGACTTCATCAAACTCAAAGATGATTCATTGACATTCAGTTGTACACAAGGTTTAGGTAATAAGACTTATCCTAGAGCATCTCAAGCAACATATACTGCAGGTGCAGGTACTACCTACGATCCTAATACAGGTCTTATGGTTGTCACCACAACTATCAACCATGCAATTCAGGTTGGTGATAAGATTAAATTTGATGATGGTGCTGTATCATTCAGTTGTACTGCGGGTTCATTCCCACACACATACGTTGGTGGTACTGTTACTAATGCTGTTACTGTGGTCACAGACAGCAATACTCAGAAGGATGTAACTAATGCGGTTTATAATCCCACAAATGGTCAGGTAGAATTGACTATAGGCAATCACAGTTACACAACAAGTGATACTGTTAAAATTGCTGCTAACTCTCTAACATTTACTTGTGATGAAGATAGTAATGCTACTACTCACACATATCCAAGAATTACTGACCCTGCATACGAAGCAGTGTTACCAATTCTTGCTGAGACTGCTAACACTATTACAGTTCAAGTTGGTACTGCAGCATCTACTGCTGCTACTGCATATCCAAGATCAGGAGACTATGCTAGTGGTAAGTGGTTAGAAGTATATTCAAGGACTGCTAACACCTTTACTGTTAAGGTATTGAGTACAATTCCTTCAACAAATATTGCACCTCATACATTTACTACTGGTGCTGTAAATGGAATTACATTAAAGGATCCTGCAAGTCAAGAGTTCCTTCCTGTATCAAATGTTACATTTAACTCATTTGATGTACAGGTTCTTAATACAGTACCTTCAACTAATACTACTACTCACACATTCATTCTTGGTGATGCTGATGCTATTACTATTGCACCATTTGAGAAGAAACGTGACCCATTCTTTGACACTGCATTAAAGGTTACTGCAACAACAGCAACTACTATTAGTGTTGACGTTCTTACTACTGAACAGAGTACAAATACCTACTCTCATGCTTACTCATCTGCCCTAGCAGACTCAGTTATCACAGGTGGTAATTACACTCATAAATTTATTGCTGCCAATGCTGGTGCTGTTAAGACAGGTGATAGACATACATTTGTGACTGCTAATGCAAATAGTGTCACAAGGGGTATTGTCACACATGGTGTATATGCATATAACAAACTTGCAGACGCAGGTAGATTAATACGTGCAAACCTTGAGTTTATTGCAACTACTGCATATGGTAGAATGCTTGCTGCTAACCCAAGTTTCAATGGTGATCTTTATAAGGTCAAGTGTATTCGTGATACTAAGTTAATATGTGATGCTGTTGCTGATAACGTAGAATTTGGTGGAAACGATGCTACCTATGATGCAGCAAACTTCTATGTTGGAACTGTACACTTGACTGGTGAAGAAGATCAGTCAGTAGAGGTATTCAATGCTGCTAGAGATATATGTCGTGAAGTTATGCGTAATATCACAGTTACAACTAACTCAACCACTCAAGGATCTCAGATCAAAGATTTGAACATAACTAATGATAGTGGAAACAATGTTTATGACACTAATGACTGTACAGACGTTGCTTCAACCATCACAACTCTCTTTGGTATTGTTACTACTGCTGTTGGTACTACAGCTGGTGGTTCTGGAAACCTCAATAGTATTACTAGAACTTCGTCGGGTTCTCCTGACTTCCAAATCAAAGTGGGTACTGTAACCTTCGATGGATCTGATACAACATTTACTGCTCAAGTAGGCGGTAGTACACAAGTACTACCCGCACAGGATAACTTCCTCATCTTCTTGAATAGTACACTTCAGGTTAAGGGTAGTACACAATCATACACATATACTGGAAGTACATTAACCTTTAATGAAGCACCTCTATCAGGAATGGACTTCTATGGGTTCTACTTTGGTAAATTAGAACTTATTGATGATCTTACACCATTCTTTGATAATAGTAAGAAGAACTTTACTATGAAGAGAGATAATGAACCAATATCCTTAGAATCTGATAATACTTCTGTTATTGCATCGAATAACCTATTGATCTTTATCAATGGTGTATTCCAAGAACCTCAAACAGCATATAACTTGAGAGGATCTATTATTGAGTTTAGTGAAGCACCAAGAGCAGGTTCTGATTGCACTGCGTTTATCTTTAGTGGTTCTGCAGAAGATGTTCTTGTCAGCAAGACATACAACTCTGTTGATCCTGGTGATAGACTTCAAGTTGTGAGTGAAGGAAATGACAGACTGATTGCTACAGTCTCTAGTTCTACTTCTATTGACAGTTATGAGTACGTAGGTTTAAGACCAATACCTGCAGAGTTTGTTGCAACTGTATCAGGTCAACAAGTGACACAGGTTACTATAACCAATCCTGGTTCTAACTATGAAAATCCTCCATTCTTATTATTCCAAGGTGGCGGTGGTGGAGGTGCATTTGCCGAAACAGAGATTGAAGAAGGTAGTGGTAAAGTTATTGGTATTAAGAACTTAAAAGGTGGTAATGGTTACGTTACTGTTCCTACGGTCTTACCAACTCATCCATTACATCTAGAAAGGAAGCAAAGAAATAGAATTATCTCAGATTCAAATCTTCTTGGCAATTCCTTCCTAACTAGTACTATAACAGCTGCTGATACTACATTAAATCTCCAGAATGTCTGGTACGATGTTTCTCAGAAATATGGTTTCCCAGATGAAGCAGAAGTGATTATTCCGTTCTATAATACGGTTAAGCAGCATTGGACTGCAGAGAGAATTCTCTATGGTGCAAAGAATACATCTGCCAATACATTAACTGTGGCAACTGGTGGTAGAGGATATAGGGGTACAACAGCCCATGCTCACACTATATTAACTGGAACATTTAGTTCAAGTGGAAATGTCTGTACTGTAACGACTTCTGCGGCTCATAATTTAATTACTGACATGTATCAGTACTTAAATTTCACGAGTGGTATGACAGTAAGCGGAGATGATCATGTTATTAATGGTTCATACAAAGTTACTGTTACTGGAACTACCACATTTACAGTAGAAATTCCTTATGATCTCACAACAAGCGGAAACGTAAGTCTCCTTCCAGAAGTTCGTCTGAGATCATTATAAATAACCAATAAAGCTTATAAGTAATGGCGTTAGTTACTGATAAATTTAGAATATATGCTGCTGAGAGCTTCAGAAACACTCTGCAAAGCTCCAACAAAGTGTACATGTTCGTCGGTAGGGCGAAGACATGGGGGTCTTCTGACATCCCACCTGCTGGTGAGCCTATTGATAGTTTTGAGTATGCAAGGACTACATATCAAGATTCCGTTGCTTTTAAGCGAGTTGATATATCTGATACTTCATTAGTAGTTCCTAGAGTTGATTGGATTGATCCAGCAAATACAACTGGTGGAGTTGGTCGTACATATTCAATGTACAAACCAGATTATGCACCCGCAAAAACTACTGCAAACGGTTCTTCTAGACTGTATGACAGTAACTTCTATGTTATGAATTCAGACTTTAACGTCTATAAATGTCTTTATAATGGTCAAGATCCAGATTACCCAAGAGGTAGACCTTCATTGGTTGAACCAACTGGTACATCAACAACTATCATTGAAACATCAGATAGTCCTGGCGTATATTCTTATCGTTGGAAATATCTCTATACTATTGACGCTGACAACATTCTAAAGTTTGTTACTTCAGAATTTGTTCCTGTATTATCAAATAGCTTAGTTACATCTGCTGCTAACCCAGGTTCGATTGACACTGTTGTTATTGAGAACGCAGGTGCAGGTTATAACAACGGTACATATACTAATGTTCCTATTCGTGGGGATTGGTCTATTAATGGTGGTACACAGGCACTTTGTACTGTATCTGTTGTCTCTGGTGCTATAGCTTCAGTTACTGTAACTCAAGCAGGTTCTGGATATAGTTTTGCAACTATTGATGTTGCACTCATTACTAATATCGGTAATGGTACTAATGCAGCACTTGACGTTGTATTACCTCCTCAAGGTGGTCACGGTGCAGATGCTGTTAGAGAATTAGGTTCATATCGTCTCATGTTCACTAGTAAGTTAGAAACTACTAGTGCTTTTGTTGACTTCCCTAATGACTTATCATATAGAAGGGTTGGTCTTGTACTAAACCCATTTGATTATAATACCACATCTGTTTGCAGTCAGAATACAAGATCTGCTGTTAAAGCAATGATTTTCCCTCAGTCTGGTACTGGTATGCCTAGTGGAGATTTCCAAACAGGTGAGACTATTACACAGGCAACCACAGGAGCAAAAGGTTTTGTGGTTTCATATAATTCCACAACTAAGGTCTTGAAATATTATCAAGATGCGGTTGATGGTACTGTAAATGGTAATATTATTCCTTTCTCTGGTTCAAATCAGATTACAGGTACTATATCATCATTTGTTGCAACTCCTGATGCAACATTTGGTACTGCAGGTGTTCCCCTATCACAGATAACTATTGGTGTATCTGTATATGAGTTAGGTCTTTCATTCGTTACTGGTTATGCCAACGAAGAAATAGAACTAAACTCAGGTGAAATGCTGTACATAGATAATAGGATTCCGATCACAAGATCTGCGGATCAAAACGAAGAGCTAAAAGTAGTAATTGAATTCTAAATGGCACAGAATACTAACCTGAATATAGCTCCTTACTACGACGATTTTGATCAGAGTAAGGGCTTCCTAAAAGTATTGTTCAAGCCTGGTTACCCAGTACAGGCAAGAGAACTTACTACGCTTCAGAGTGTACTGCAAAATCAAATTGACACGTTTGGTACAGGTGTCTATAAAGAAGGTTCTATGGTGGTTCCTGGTGGGATTACACTGAACAATGATGTGCCTTGTGTCATAATACAGAATACTTACCTTAATCTTGACGTAGAATTATACAGAACTGCTCTTGATGGGTTAGTTATTAAAGGATCTACTTCAGGTGTACGTGCACGTATACTATTTTCTATTAGTGCCACTACTTCAACTAGAAATAATATCACATTCTATGTAAATTACCTCCAAAAAGCGACTGATAATACAACTACTACGTTCTCAGAAGGTGAAACCTTCACTTGTGAGACTGATATCACTTATGCTTCCACAACTATTGCTGCTGGAACGCCAATTGCACAATTATTAAACTCAAATTCTAATAGTAGAGGTTCTACAGCGAGTGTAGGATCAGGAACTTACTATGTTAGAGGGTATTTTGTCCCCGTAAACGAACAAACTCTTATTTTAGACCAGTATGGCATCACACCATCATATAAAGTTGGTCTAAAAGTAGAAGAAAGGATTATTACTGCTGATGAAGACGCAACTCTCTACGATAATGCGATCGGTAGTACCAATTTCTCAGCACCAGGTGCCGATAGATTTAAAATTAACCTAACTTTAATCAAAAAACAGACCACAGATCCTAACTCTGCTGATTTTATTGAACTTTTAAGGACTGATATTGGTAAAATACAGAAGAAAGTAGAACGTAGTACACTAGGATTCATCAATGATGTCCTTGCTACCAGAACTAAAGAGGAATCTGGCAACTACTATGTCAAGAAATTCAGTATAGACGCAAGAGAAAACCTTGATGATGGGTTTAATAACGGTGTATTTTCACCAGATGTAACTACTAATGATGGTAATACTCCATCTGAGTCTAATATTGCTGTTCAATTATCTGGTGGATCTGCATATATTTCTGGTTACAGAACAGAAAGACTTTCCACATCATATAAGGATGTAGAGAAACCAAGAACTTTTGATACAGTAACTAACCAATCTCTTACATCTGACTTTGGTAACTATGTCTTTATGACTAATCAGCATCAAGCACCTACCATATATGAGGTGATTGAACTAAGAGATACAGTTACAGATCCAAGTACTCCTGGTACTCCTGCAGGTACTGTTATTGGTAAAGCAAGAGCATTAAACTTCTATCATGAATCTGGTGCATTCAATAATCAGGAAACAATTTATAAAACATACCTTTCAGATACACAACTATTCACTAAGATCACTCTTACAGGTAGTGGAACTTGGACAAATGGTAGAAAGGTATTTGGTGCAACATCAGGTGCTACAGGTTTCTGTCAATCAGGTTCAGGTACTACTGGTTATCTCTATCAGACTAATGGTACATTTGTACCAGGCGAGGTATTGAAGGTTAATAATTCTGGTGGTGCTACTCATGGTACTATTGCAGCTGGTGGAGTTAGAGCATATAACTTTAGTGATGTAAAATCATATGCATTCTCATCTGGTGGTGGTACTGCTGATGCAGTTATGGATGTTAGAGTTGCATTACCTGGCTCAGGTCCTATTATCTCTGGAATATCTGGATCTGGTACATCTCAAACTGCTACCGTTACAGCAACATTATCTAACTTTAACACTCAGTTAAAGGTGGGTGACCTTGTTGAATTCTCAAATGGTGGTATAGCACATAAGGTTACAGTTACTGGTGTTACTAGTGGATCTGTATTTACAGTTCAGAAAGCAACAGCTGGTGCAGGTAATATGGTAAATGGTGCTATTAATGGTAGTGTCATTAGGTCTAGACCAGAGATTAAGGAAGCAACTAAGAAGAAACTCCTTACTCCATTAGGATTTGAAGCATTAAAGAATACAAATAACAATAATAGTCAGAACCCTGCAGGTTATTTCAGAATGACTGTATCAGGTGTATCTGTAAGTGGTGGTGCTGCTACAGTTGACGTAGGTTCAGGTTTATTAATTAAGAACGCAGATGATGGTGATGATTTTGTTGTCAGTGTGACATCTGGTACAGGTGATGGTGATATATTAAAAGAAGGTGACTTTACCACAGGTAACCCATCAGTCAACACACAGTCTGTTGCTTTAGGTGGTTTATGTGGTGGTGGTTCTGGTAGTATTGATGTTACTGTAACTGTATACAGTTCTAATAGATCTGCTAAGGCAAAAACTACTGAGAGGATGAAAATCCTTAAATTGGATAAGACAACTGTATCTGGTAGTCCAAATGGTCTAACAACTGCTACTACTGGTAATGGATACAGAGTAGATGATGATCGTATTTCTCTAGGTACTGGTGATGTATTCAAGATTAAGGCAGTATATGAATCCACAAACGATCTAGATCCACAACTTCCTCAATTTACATATACTAACTTACTAGGTACTCTAGAAGTAAATGATGTTATTTCAGGAGATACCTCAGGTTCTAGAGCAAGAATTATTTCTACCACAAGTAATATCGTATACTTCATCCCAGTAGATGATGACGTATTCACTGATGGTGAGACAATCACTGCACCAAATGCTACTTTAAAGATTACTACTGGTGGACTTGTCAAAGGTGGTACTAATATAACTGATGCTTTTGATCTTGATGATGGTCAGAGAGATCAGTATTATGATTATTCAACTCTTGTAAGAAAACCAGGTTATACAGCACCAACACGTAGAATATTGGTAATAGTTGATCGTTTTCTTACCACATCGGGAATTAATCCATATACAGTAGACTCATATCCTTCATCTGAATATAAGATCATCCCAGATTATGATACTGACAATCTTAGAGATGTTATTGACTTTAGACCAATAGTTGCTGAACAATTGACTGGTGCAGGTTCTGTTGCTTCACCATGGACTTTAAATGCTACTAAGTACCTTGATTTTGATAATAGAGCATTTACTGGTAACTTAACTGGTATTCCTGGTGTTGGGGATACTACTATTCTTAGTTTACAGCACTACCTTGGAAGGATTGATAAGGTCTTTATGAACAAGGACAACGTTGTTCAGGTAGTTAAGGGTGCACCTGCTACCAATCCAGCTCCTCCTGATGACATTGATGATGCAATGTTACTAGCAACATTGAGATATGAACCATACGTATTTGATGTTGAAGCAGATGTAAGCATAGTAGAGACTAACTTTAAGAGATATACATTCAGGGACATTCAGGTTCTTGAGGATAGAATTAAAACATTAGAATACTATACACAGTTATCACTACTTGAAGGTGAGACTGCAGGTATGGAGATCAGAGATGCTAGTGGTCTTAGCAGATATAAGAATGGTTTCATCGTAGATAACTTTGCAAGTCTTGCTACTGCTGACACATTACATCCTGACTTTAGAGTCTCTGTTGATTTTGAAGAAGGTCAAATGAGACCTGCTCACTATACAACTCAGGTTCCATTAGCATACGGTACAAGTAGTGCAAATGTACAGGAAACAAATGATATTATTACACTTCCATATAGTGACGCTGTTTTAATTGATCAACCATATGCTTCTGCTGTGGAGAACGTTAACCCATTTAACGTCTTTACATATGTTGGTGATGTTGTTTTATATCCTGAGAATGATAACTGGGTAGATACCAAATCACTTAGTCCTCTTAAAGGACCTACTGTTGAAGGTAACTTCATGACAACAGTAAGAGAATATAATGCAGACCAAAATGGTTTCTCTCCTATTCATTGGAACGCATGGAAAACCACATGGACAGGTACTTCTGTAACCACAGACGTTGGTTCATGGAGAAGAAGCGGTAAGCATCGTAGAAGAAGAGATAGAACTATTACAACTACCACAACCACAACCACGAAGCAAACAAGAAGTGGTATTAGGTACAGAGTTACTCCTGTTATTGAACAGCAATCACTTGGCAGTAGAGTTGTTTCTGTTGAGCATATTCAGTTTATGCGTTCTAGAAACATTGAGTTCAGTTGTGAGAAGTTAAAACCAAGAACTAAGTTCTTTGCATTCTTTGATGGCATCACACTTCCTAAGAAACTAATTACTCCTAAAATAATGGGATTAGTTAAGGATCCATCTACTGATGCACAGACAAACAGTATTCCATTCCAAATTGGTGAAACAATCCATGTGACCAAAGGAAATGGTAAGTTTAGATTTAAAGGTAGAGTTGCAGCTCCTAATGAAGGATATAATATCAACCCATTAGACGGAGCAGATATTACTACTATCTCTGATTATAAGTCTAACCTAGCATTTATTAATATTGACACCAAGGCACTTGCTGATCAAGTAAAAGGTACATATTATGGTTCTCCTAAGATTAATGACTATATTGTTGGTGAAACATCTGGTGCTATTGCTAAGATTAGTAATAAAGACCTAGTTACTGATAAGAAGGGTAAATTGAGAGGATCATTCTTTATTGATCAACCTAATGTTGAAGGTAACATCAAATTTAAGACTGGTACTAAACTATTCAGATTAAGTGATACTGATAATGATAGTAAGGTAGTTGGTATCTCAGATAGTAGTGGTGAAGCAGAATTTAGTTCATCAGGTCTATTAGAGACAACTCAGGAGACAATCATCTCAGTCAGAAATGCTAAGGTGACATCTGAGGATATGAAGGATGCTAGAACATTAACTAGTGCAAGTACCTCAACTGAGACCCAAACAAGATGGTGCGACCCACTAGCACAAACATTCCTAGTCGAGGATTCAATTCTTGAGGGTGGTGTATTCTTAACTAAGATTGATATATTCTTCTTCCAAAAAGATGAAGAGATCCCTGTTGCATTGGATGTAAGAACAGTTGAAAATGGAACTCCAACACAGGATATACTTCCATTCTCTAAGGTAGTTAAAGATCCTGAGGATGTATTCATATCTGCTGATGCTTCTAAACCTACTACGTTCACATTCAAATCACCTGTATTCTTACCATTCAGACAAGAACATGCAATGGTTCTTACATCTGATAGTAACCAATATAAGGTATTCATATCATTACTCGGTAAGGATGCTATTGATGCTGCACACTCTGGAGAGAAGATATCTGAACAACCATATATCGGTGTTCTATTCAAGTCACAGAACGCATCAACATGGACACCTTCACAGTATGAAGACTTGATGTTCAAGATTTACAGAGCAGAGTTCACAATTCCTACCACAGCAGCAAATAGTACACTTGTACTAGAAAATGCACAGTTGGGTGAATCTAATGGTGGTTTCTTAAATCTAAGAACCAATGCGTTCCAGACAACATCTGGTAGTGATGAGATAAGAGTATTCCATGGTAACCATGGTCAGCAATCTAACCTTAACTATGTTGAACTCAGTGGAGCAATCTCAGAAATTGCGGATACCACTATTAATGTGGGTGCAGGTTTGACTACGACTGCTACTTCTGTGACTGTTGCTGATGCATCTCAGTTCCATACAACTATTGGTGGATCTGCTGTTGGTAGTTCAAATACTGGATTTATCAGGATCAGAGGAAGTCAGGAAGATGGTAGTGGTGATGAGATCATTGCATACGATAGTATTGCGGGTAACGTCATCAACTTCAACTCAACTGGTAGAAACTATTCAGGTTCTTCAGGATCTTCAACTGGTAAAGCACATGCTAATGGTGCAGTAGTTGAGTGTTATAACCTTTGCGGTATACCTCTTACATTAATTAATACTACTCATAACAATACAACTGGTGGTTTACTATCAATTAACAGTCCTCATAGTTACAACTTAAAGATAACCAATAAGACTGCTGATAAGAGTATTAACTGTGGTGGTCCTAATTTAACAGTATCACAGAACGTTCCATGGGATGTTCTTACACCACAGATACAGAGTCAGGTAGAACCTATGACCAGTTTGTCTGGTAGAGTTAAGGGTACTAGTGGAACCTCATGTGGTCCTTTCCCTGCTGGCGAGAGTGCAGAGATATCATTTACTAAAGATGCTGCATGGCAAGACATTACTATTGCTGAGGAGAACTATTTCCCAGACACTAAGATTATTGCTAACCAGTTGAATGAGATCAACAGAATGAGCAGTGCTAAGTCATTCACTATGGAATTAACTCTTGGTACTGAGGTAAGTCACTTATCTCCTGTTATTGATCTAACACAGTGTGCTGTTATTACAACTGCAAACCAGTACAACAATATTACTCCAACCACAGGTATTGGTGGAGAGTGTGCGGGTAACTATATTACTAAGGTGGCAAGACTAGAGAAGAGTGCTAGTGGTATCAAGGTCATGCTTGCTGCTAATACATTCAATCAATCCAAGATCGTAGTGATGTACAAGTTGGTTCCAGTTGGTTTTGCAGGTAACCTTGATGACCTAGAGTTCCAGTTCTTTAACACAGACGGAAAACCAGATAGCGGTGAGTTAGTTCCTCAGAATGATCTAACCACATTACTGACTATGAGTTTACCATTGAGGATACTGATGACTTTGATGCATTCCAGATCAAGATCAGTCTACTTAGTTGGAGACAACCATACATACCTAGAGTAAAAGACTTTAGAGCGATAGCGTTAGCATAATGGAAAAAGACATAATTGAACTGATCCCTGTCGAAGGACACAACTCACTCGGTAGGGATCCAAGTTCTAATGCGATAATAAATACCGACCTGAGTGCGTATGAATCTTATAAGAAGGCACGTGCAGAAGCAAGAAGAAAAGCAGCAGAAATGGATGCTTTAAAGGGTGAGGTTGCGGAATTAAAAAGTCTTGTAAAGAGTTTGATTGAGAAAGAAGATAAATAAAGTTAAGCTAAATAATATAGTTGTAAAAGAATGGCTAGTGCTGTATCCAATTTACTGATATATCAGGGTTCTGACTTCATCATCGACTTCACTATTGAAAACGATAATGGAACAGTATTCAATTTGACTGGATATACAGTAGCATGTAAAATCAAAAAGCATTACACAAGTAGTACGTCCACTACTGTAACTGCTGCAGTTCTATCACCTGCAACCAGTGGGCAGATTCAATTATCTCTCACAAATGGACAAACGGCCGCAATGAAGTCAGGTCGTTACGTATATGATGTCGTTATCACAGCAACATCTGGTATTAAATCCAGAGTTCTGGAAGGTTCTGTCAGCGTACTTGAGGGGGTAACAATTTAATGGCAAGACTAAGATTTGGAGATCAATCAGTTCCAAGAGTAACCAGAGTCGCCACTGGAGGTGGTGGAGGTACTATTGGTGGTATGTCTGATGTGGATCTCACAGACGTATCTCAAGGAGGACTAGCAGACGGTTCTGTTCTAGTCTATTCTGCTGCAGACACAAAATTTGTTCCAACAAACGTATTAAACAACATCACTATCAACGGGGGTAGCTTCTGATGGCATCAAATATACTCATTAAAAGGAGTACTGGTTCAACCGCACCAGGCACCATTACGTATGGTGAATTAGCACTTACTACTGGTGCAAACGGTACTCAAGCAAATGCTGGTGATCGCCTATTTGCAGGTGATAACAATGGTGCTGCACAGGTAGTTGGTGGTAGATACTTCACAGACATGCTTGATCATGTCCATGGAACTCTAACCGCAAGTTCTGCTGTTGTTCTAGACAGTAATTCAAAGATTGATAACTGGAATGTTGATGACATTAACTTAAATGCTAACGTCATTACAACAGCCACTACTGATGCTGACCTTATCTTCCGTGCAAATGGCACAGGTAAACTGGTTATTGAAGATGGTCAGGAACTAGAATTTGGTACTACAGGTGACGTAGAATTTGTATTTAACGACTCTGATGCTGTTGTGGACATCAAGCGAGTAGCAGGTACCCCCGACTTGCGTATCGCTGATGACATGAAGCTTCATTTCGGTAATACAAAGGATGCTTCCATATACTATGATGAGACAACTTCTGACAAAATCCAAGTAGAGGGTGCAGATTGGAACTATGCTGTCGGTGTTACTGCAAGTTATGCGGATACAACTGATGCTTCCAACGTAGGAACTGCATCTGTCACCTTTGCTGGTGGTATTGGTATTTCAGCAACCACATGGACTAAAGACCTTAAGGTTGATGACAACACAACTCTTGGTACTGCAGCTGGCGACCTGTTGACAGTTAATGCAACCACAACGTTCCAAAACGGTGTGACATTTAACGGTCAAACAACTATTACTGGTACTACACAACAGACTGGTCAAATTGAGGTTGACAATCTAAAGTTAGATGGTAATACACTTTCTACTATTAATAGTATACAAGAATTGATTATTGACCCATATCCTGCAGGTGGCGACGCTGATGGATTGGTTATAATCAAAGGTGACCTCCAAATTGATGGTACAACAACGACTGTTAACAGTGCTTCAATGTCTGTTAACGATCCTACCATTGAATTGGGTGATCCTACTACTCCTGTAACAGTTAAAACTCTTGCTACCTTTGCAGGTAACGCAACAGTTGCTGTTCAAGTTGACAGTGTGGAACAGTTACAAGCAGGTGATGCTATAACTGGAACAGGTATTCCTGGTGGCACAACTATTGCTTCTATCAATACAGGCACAAAAACACTTACACTAAGTGCAGCAATCACTGCTGACCAAGTAGTTGGTGCTACATTAGTTACTGTCAGAGGTGCTGATGATGCAATGGATCGTGGTGTTAAGGTTCATTACAACACATCTGGAACCAATAAATTTGGTTTCTTTGGTTATGACCGCACAGGTGGTAACGATGGAGCAGGTGCATGGACATTTATTGAAGATGCAACTGACACAGGTACTGTTTTTGGTGTAACTGGAAACCGTGGTACTGTTCTTATTGGTGATCTTGAGTTAGACTCTGACCTCGTAGTTCAATACGGTGGTACTGGTGCTAGTTCATTTACCACAAATGGTATCATATATGGTAACAACACAGGTGCTTTACAGGTAACTGGTGCTGCTAACATGGCATCTCCTGGTACTACACCTGACGTAACAGAATCCTATCAAATATTAACCGTCACTGCAGCTGGAGTTCCAGTCTGGACAAACACGATCGACGGTGGTACTTTTTAAAACTTTATTAACATGAATGCACAAATTGTTATTTCTAGATTACAAAGAAAAGTCTCTGAATTGACCCTCATTAATGTGATGCTGGAAGCACAGGTCGAAGACCTGCAAACCCAGTTAAATACTATAAACGAACAAACTAGTGATGCACAAGTAGATGGCAACGAGAATCAAGCTAAAGAGATCGACGACAGCAGCAGCAGTCCCGACGACTTCTAATTTAGAAGACGGTGAGATAGCTCTTAATATAGTCGATCAAAAATTATACGCCAGAAATGGTGGTGCGATAGTTGAAATTGCGAACCAGAAACCGAATGTCGGTGAGGTGAGTACTAACATGCTGGCCACTGATATCACGAATGGTCCTACTCACACATGGTTTGTTAATAAGTCTGGTAATGATAATACTACTCTAGCTAACTCTGGTGCAAATGGTAAGCATTCAGATTCTTCGTTCCTTACAATCGCTAAAGCACTTACTGTTGCACAGTCTGGAGACACTATATTAGTAGGTACTGGTACTTTCCAAGAAGTATTTCCTTTAGCAATTCCCGATGGTATCACTTTACGTGGTACTAATTTACGTTCAACAATAATTGAACCAACTCCTGCGACCAAAACTAATAACGCAATGACGTTATCAGGAGATTGCCACGTCTCTGATGTTACAATTAAAGGTTTTGAATATGATAGTGGTAACGATAAGGGATATGCATTCGTTCTAGTATCAACAGTTAATTCAGAGAAAAGTCCATATATTGAAAGAGTAACCGTAACTACTAAAGGTAGTGTCACTTCTGCATCAGATCCATATGGATTTGCACAGGGAGATGCAGGTCGTGGTGCTAAATTAGACGGTGCATTAATAAATTCCAATTCACAACACGCTTCAGTCCTCTTTAATGAGTGTACTTTCATTACACCTAACCAGATTGGTGTTCTACTAACCAATGGTATTCGTTGTGAGTGGTTAAATTCCTTCAACTACTTTGCTTCTATTGGTATACAAGGTATACAAGGTGCTACAGGTAAGTATGGAGCAGGTCAAACAAGATTAAAACTATCTGGTACGAGTGGTACTTTCTCTGCTGCTGAAGTAGTATACCAGTTAGAAAATGCTTTCCAGTCAGGTACATATGCTAGATCAGGAACTACGGTCACTCTAACAAGAACTGGACATGGTTTAGTCTCTAACGACTACATCTATGCAGACTTTATCAGTGGTGGTGCTACAGATAACTTCTATCAAGTCACTAAAGTAGACGATAACGTTGTTACATTGACTGATAGTGCATCTGGTACTATAGCATCTGGTAACGTCACTTATAAGAAAGCAGTTGGTCGTGGTGTTATTGCTTCTAATGATGGTACTTACCTCTATATTAATGGTAAGGGAACTGGAGAATTTGTTACTACATTAAAACCAGTAAAAGTATTAAGTAGATTTGGTGACACACAGATTGACACCGCACAAAAGAAATTTGGATCAGGTTCACTATTATTTGACGGTACACAAGATAACTTGATGGTTCCAACCGATGAAGACTTCGGATTTGGTACTGCAAACTTCTGTATGGAGGCATTCATACGTCCAGCTAGTGTAACTGGTACTCAGCATATATTTGATCTTAGAAACGCATCATCCACAGATACTGCAGGTAAACTTTATCTTAATGGTACTGCACTTCATTATGGCGTAGGTAACTCATCCACACTTAATGGTGGTACTCTATCCACAGGCACATGGTATCATGTTGCTGTTGCAAGAAACGCTGGAACTACTAAGATATTCCTTGATGGTACAGAATTAGCAAGTGGTGCTGATACAAATGACTATGGTACTACTAAACCAGTAGCAATTGGTTCTAACTATGATACCTCTTCTCCAGCTGAAGCATTCAACGGACATATTGATGAGGTAAGATTTAGTAAAGGTGCTGCTCGTTTCACTGCTGCATTTACTCCTACCACAAGTGCATATGTTTCAGATAATAATACTGTACTACTATTACATGGTAACGGTGACGATGCTACCACAACATTCACTGATGAATCTGGTGGAACATCTGATATCAGATCAAGTGGTGGGGATAGTGCTACTCAGGTAACTACTGCTGACTATTCTGCATTTGGTGCTGAGTTACGTTCAGTTGCTTCTGCATGTGTATATGGTAGTAAAGGTGTACAGGCAGATGGATCTGGTGTAAAACTCTTATTGACTGCACATAACTTTGCATATGTTGGTGCTGGTGCTGACTATACTAATGACCCCTCACTTGCTGTTCAGGCAAACGAAGTAGAAGAACTGAACAGTGGTAAAGTATTATACTCATCAACTGACCAAGATGGTGACTTCCGTGTTGGTGATGCATTTACAGTTGATCAATCTACTGGTAATGTTCAGTTTGCTGCAACATCTACTGCTCAGTCTGCTGCTAACATCACCTTAAGTGATGGAACTGGTACTACTAACATCTATCCTGCATACATTGAAACAGGTAACTTACGATTAGCAGGTAACAGTCTTACATCTACGTCAGGTAAGATCATCCTCGACCCTGCAGGTGACGAAGATATTCAGTTGAATGGTCAGGTTATTGCTCCAGAAAATATTTACTTTGCCCCAAACAGATTAGCATCTTTCCTAGGTACTGGTAACTCTTCTGTTGCGTTCACAGTTGGTACTTATGCACAAGCAGGTTTCTCTTCTTTTGGTATCTTCTCTAACAAGAACTTTGGTGTTAACAAGAAATCTCTTAACGAAACCACTGGTATTACAATAACAAACGAAGGTTCTGGATATACACCTGGTTCATATAGTGCTGCAACTCTATCAAACCCAGATCTAGTTGCTAGTGCAACCGCAGTCCTAGCAACCGATGGTGCGATTGGTACTATTACCATTACTAATCCAGGTACTTTATATACCGCAGCACCAGGTGTTACTACTAGCATATCTCCATCATCAGGTATTACAACCTTCTTAGTTTCTCTAGAATCTGGTGGTAAGGTAGCAATAATTGCTATTCCTGGTGGAGGTGGAGGTGGTGGATATACATCACCAACAGGAACATTTAGTGCTCCTCCCAATAGAGATTTTGATGCTAATACTGCTATTGCCAATAATGCAATTACATTTACTCAGACAACCTTCTCTAATGGAGATAGAGTTGTTTACGACAACAATTCCAATTCAGACTTAACTAACCTCACAAGTGGTACAACATATTACGTTGTAAATAGGAACTCAACAACTCACACTCTTCAACTTGCTGCAACTTCAGGTGGTACTCCAATCGTTCTAAGTGCAACTAGTGGACAAGAAATACACCAGATTAGGGGTGTAACTGCTACTACTGGTGCAGTAACTGTAGCTGCTGGTGCTATTACTGCTGTTGCTATTGCTGACGCAGGTTCAGGATACACCGTGGGTGCTTCTCCTACTCTTACTATGAGTGAGGACAGTGATCCAGGAGTTACACCTGCGAGCTATACAATTACACTTGGTGCTCCGATTGCTACAATCACCACTACAGGTGATGGTATATACCCATCAATTCCAACTCTAACTATTGCTGCTGCTCAGACTGACCCTGTGGGATCTGGTGGTGCTGCAAGTGTTGCAAACTTAACTTATGCTGTTGCTTCGATTACTCTAAACAGTGGTGGTTATGGATACTCATCAACACCAAATATAAGTTTTACTGGCGGTAACGCAACTAACGATGCTGTTGCTACTGCTACTCTAGACACAGAATTAGGACAAGTCTCAGCAATTGAGATATCACAAGGTGGTGAAGGATATGATGCAGTTCCTACCGTTGTTGTTTCTGGTGGATCTGGTACAGGTGCTACGATAGCACTTACAGTATTACCTGTTGGTGGTAATATATCTGCTGGTGGATCTGGATATACTGCAGGTACTTATCAACAGGTGCCATTAACAGGTGGTAATGGTACAGATGCTGCTGCTGACCTAACGGTTCAAGGTTTATTTGGTACTATTACAGCTGGATCTGGTGGTACTAATGGTGAGTACATGCAGATCGACATGGTTAATAATAACCCTGCTGCAACATGGCCAGTTACTACTCAACAGAAAATACAGTTATCATCAACTGTTAGTGGTCATACAGGAACCATAAATGTTGGCGATACTGCCACAGGTGCAACATCTGGTGCTGTTGGTGTCGTAAGTTATGTTGGTGCTGCAGCTGCAGGTACTGACAGTTTTGTATTCATAAACGATCCAGTCACTTCAGGTACATTCCAAGATAACGAAGTAGTTAACTTCTCTAGTGGTGGTAGTTTAACCACTAGTGGTACTCCTCAATCAAGAGGAAGATTTTTCATTAACACTGGATCTGGTGCAGTTGAAGCACCTAATCTTACTATGGTTCGTGGTAATACATATCGTTTTGATATGTCGGACACTAGTAACGCAGGTCATCCATTCGTTTTAGATGGTACATCTAATGCTGCTACTACTGAATTCCAAACAGTAACATATGGATCTGCAGGTCAAGCAGGATCATTTGTTGATATTATTGTTAAACCAGGTGCTACAATAGGTAACACTGCATACTACGAGTGTTCGGTACATGGTCGTGTTATGTCGCAAAATGCCTTAATTAACATTACTGCAGGTACTGCAGGTGAATATGGTCATGGTGCACAGATGAACATCACCGTTGCAGGTGGTGTGGTTACTGTAGCAGAATTTGCAACAGGTATGCAAGGTTCTGACTATAAGGTAGGTGACGAACTTAGAGTAACAAGTACTTCTCTTATTGGTGACATTGTTGGTTTCTTATACACAATCACTGGTGATAACACTGGTGTCTTTAGTGTAACTAACATCCAAGCAGCTGGATCAGGATATCAAGTTGGTGATCAACTATCTGCTGATGATGCTAACCTTGGCGGTGGTGGTGGTTCTGGTTTCGTATTTAACGTAACTAAGGTAGGATATATTAGTACTGCTGCTGTATCCACAGGTGGTGGAGGAGCAGGTTTCTTCAGTGGGCAAGATCTAGTATTTGATACATTACAGTTTAGTGGAATGGGTGCTGGTAGTAACTTTGCTATGACAGCAAATACTATTGACACTACTGGTATCACAACTATCTCTGGTGATGGTTCATTAACATCAGACAAATATTCTTTCTCAACCACAGGTGATTTAACAATCGGTATCGGTGATGCTACCAATACTACCATCTCCAATAATACTGTTACATCTGTAAATGCAAACTTTACTGGTAATGCGACCATCGGAACCAACGCTACTGTTGGTGGAACCTTTGGTGTTACTGGTACATCATCCTTCACAGATAATATTACAGCTAATGGTCTAGACAACCACATCTTAAATGGTAAGATTGGTATCCAGAATGGTACTAATCTCGTTCCTAGCATTTACCTATCAGCAGACACTACTACTGGTTTTTACAGATCAGCTGAGGATGAAATTAGTATTACTCATGATACAGTACAAAAGCATGTATTCTCTGCAACCAGTATACAAACTGCAGGTGATATTATTGCTGATAGTACTATTGGTAATGCAGCTCCATTCTTTAAGGTAGACTCTACTGCTGAAACTCTTACTGTTGGTACTGCAAACTCTGGACTTCAACTTAACAACGCTGCTGTACTAACTGCTGCAGGTCAAGATGCTGACATTCCTGTAACCATCACTCCTAAAGGTGAAGGTGACATGATCATCACTGGTGGAACTAATAGAGAATTTGTGGTTAACGATGGTGTTGTTGGACAAAACAAATTAAAAGTAGACACTCAGACTGGTGATGCAGAAATAACTGGTACTTTAAAAGTTGATGAGAAACTTAAGTTCGTAACATCTGCTATTGAAAACGCAGACATTGGTGGTACTAACTCTTTCGGTGAGATAGTCACAGTTGGTATTACTGGTACAGGAACAGGTTACACTGATGGTTCTTACACCGCATGTACTGTAACCGCAACGACTGGTATTGGTTTAGGAGCAACCTTTGATGTCACAGTATCTGGTGGTGCGATTACTGCTGCAACAGTAACACCTGCTGCTAGAGGTCACAACTATTATGTTGGAGAAGAGATCACATTTAACCCTGCTACGATTGGTGGTGGATCTGGAAACACTATTACTATTCTTGACACACAGGGTCAAGGTTTAACACTAAAACCAGGCGGTGGTAAGAGTGTCTATGTTAAGTCAACTGGATCATTTATTATTCCATCTGGTACTACAAACCAACGTCCACTTGCTAATGACAGATTAACTGGTGCGATAAGATTTAATAATACTCAGTTACAGTTCGAGGGATATAATGGAACTGACTTTGTATCTCTTGGTGGTGTTCGTGACGTTGACCAAGATACTTACATATTAAC
>CESD01050213.1_pt1 | contig 35163 bp, 31 predicted proteins | sample 531191 | NCBI WGS metagenome assembly CESD01 (sample SAMEA2622021, study PRJEB7988) | marine metagenome | biome: marine biome (ENVO:00000447); feature: deep chlorophyll maximum layer (ENVO:xxxxxxxx); material: "saline water (ENVO:00002010), including plankton (ENVO:xxxxxxxx)" | depth 188 m
TATTGATATTTATTATTAGCCCAAATTCCTCCAACTCTTGCTGCAGCATCAATGACGACACTAGGTTTTTCCTTTCTAAAAAATTTCTCTACATTGCCTTGATTTCGTAGATCTAACTCAATTGAGGACTTTCCAATTAAATTAAAATACCCTTCGCTTTCTAATAACCGCCAGCAAGCTGAACCCACCATACCATTATGCCCAGCAATATAGATTTTGGAATCTTTATTTATCACTCAAAATAATTTTTTGTGCTAAATCCCGCTTCATTTAGATATTGATCTTTTTTCATTAAAATCAAATCAGAAGTCATCATTTCGTTAACTAATTCTTCAAGAGAATATTTAGGAATCCACCCTAATTTGTTATTTGCTTTTGAAGCATCCCCAATTAATAAATCTACTTCTGTAGGTCTGAAATATTTTGTGTCTACCTGGATAACTTCTTTTCCAATTTCTAATTTAAACTTGGGATTCCTACATTCTTTTATATACCCTTTTTCATTTATTCCCTTTCCTTTAAAATCTAGTTTAATACCAATGTGATTAAAACTCATTTTTATAAAATCTCTGACAGAAGTTGTTGTGCCAGTTGCAATTACCCAATCTTCTGGCTGTTTGGCTTGAAGTATCATCCACATCATTCTTACATAATCTTTTGCATGACCCCAATCTCTTTTGGCATTTAAATTTCCTATATAAAATTTATCCTGTTGACCCAAAGCTATTTTGGAAACTGCTCGAGTAATTTTTCTAGTTACAAAGGTTTCTCCTCTAACCGGTGATTCATGGTTAAATAATATTCCATTACAAGCAAACATTTTGTATGCTTCTCTATAGTTAACCGTAATCCAATAAGCATACATTTTTGCAACAGCGTATGGAGAGCGTGGGTAAAAAGGTGTCGTTTCTGTTTGTGGCACTTCTTGAGCTTTACCGTAAAGTTCTGAAGTAGAAGCTTGATATATTTTAGTCTTTTTTTCTAACCCTAAAATACGTACTGCTTCTAAAATTCTAAGAGTTCCTAATCCATCAGCATTGCCTGTATATTCTGGTGTATCAAAAGATACTGCAACGTGACTCATAGCTGCTAGATTATAAATTTCATCTGGTTTAATTTCATTTATTAATCTCATTAAATTGGTGCCATCAGTCATATCTCCAAAATGAAGAATAAAATTTTTATTTTCTATGTGTGGATCTTGATACAAATGATCAATTCTATCCGTATTAAAAAGGGAACTTCTTCTTTTTAAACCGTGGACTTCATATCCTTTCTTAAGGAGAAATTCAGATAAATATGCTCCATCCTGGCCTGTTATTCCTGTAATTAATGCTTTTTTCATGTTATTAAATTTTTTAATTCATGACCTGGTTCATAAAACAATTCATTTATATAATATGGCTCCAGAATGTTTCCCTCAGCCCATTCATTAAATGCTTTAATTAATATAAAATTATGTTTTTTTGAGTATTTATTTAAAATTAATATTTGGTCTTTTAATAAATCTGAAATAGTTGCCTCGATTACTACACCTTTGTTATTATATCTTGGGGTATTATCCCATCCTGATAATAAACAAGGTACTATATCAGGGTTTTTAATTATAAATCTTTTAAAGCTATTAACATAAGATTTTTTATTTATTCTAATGGGTCCTTTTTGAATTTTCAAAATTTTGAGAATTCTTTGAAATTTATATGAAAATAATGGAGAATATATTTCTCCTGGTGGATAAGATGAAAATGAATGTATAAAATTTTCTAAAGAAAATTTTAAATTATGACGAGGCACGACAAAATGTATCCTTACTCCTAGTTGTTTTTTTGATAATTCATCAAGTATTCTCATATGGCTTAAAACCTCATTACAAATCACATTATTTACTTGAAAAAGAATGTTTCCATTAAGCCTTATATATCTTTTATCTTCAAAAAATGGCTTGATATATTTGAAATGACTTACAGCAGATTGTTTAGAGTATGACTGATTAAAGATAATTGTTTTATCATCTCCTTGCCATGATTTAGTCCAATCACCATTTGCCCAAGCAAAACAAAAATTTTGTTTTATTTTTTTATTTCTAAGATGTTCTTCTTGAACTTTTTCCAGAGTATTAAAATCATTGCCAAACCAATAATGCCAATAAATCAGTCCATCTAGATTAATTTCTTTTGAATAGTTTATAACTTTTTCTAATGTTTTTGAATCTGATAAATCATACTGACCTAATTCACCTGGTTGATATTTTTGTTTATGATTTTTAAATAAGGGTTTAGCATTATTTACATTTACCCAGTCGGTAAAACCTTTCCCCCAATATTTTTCATTTTCAGGTGTTGAATAGAATTGTGGTAAGAAGTAACAATATTTTTTCATTTTGTTAAATCTATAGTTACTGAAAGATGATTATAAAAGTTTAAAGCTCTACAGGATTTTTTATAATGATATATCCAATCATGTGTATACGGTTGAGGGGTTATCCAATCTTTTCCATACCAAAATGTAAGATATTCATCCCTATTATAGCTAAGTATTCTGTCTTTTCTGAATTGAGTTGAAGAAATGGATTTTATTAGATTCTCACTAAGCACAAATTCTCCATAGGGTGAATGGTTTATAAAAAAATTTTCTTTTCTATAAAATACTGCAATATCTATAAGCATTTGATTTTCTTTATCATAAAAAACTATGTTTGAGTATCTTCCCTTATAAATGATTGTTCTGAAAAGACTGAATTTATTATATTGAATTAATTTATAAATATCTGGCTCAGAAAAAATATCAATATCAATATCGATATCATTCTTTATCAATTTATTATCTCTAGACAGCCCCAATAAGGTTCCTTTCGAAATTGAGTAATTAATTTTTAATTTTTCTAAAGTATTAATTACAGATTTTAATGTTTTTATTTTATTTCTATCATTCGGATTAAGACTTTTAAGAATCTTTGATGGAATATATTCTTTTACATATACAATACCCTTTGAACTATCTATAAAACGATAGAATATTATTTTGAAGGCTTTAATAATTTTGTTTATCATGCAACTTTAAAGAATTAATATAAATTTCTTCATAATTTTTTGGACTAATTTTCACTGGATTATTTGATAACCTTTCGTGATTAATATGTTTATGACAATTTTTAAAAGAATTTTTATTTAGATTAAAATTAAAATTTGACTTTTCTAAAATTAAATCCAACATTAGTGATATTTGATTGATATCTTTATAAACACCCTCAAGTTGTTCATAAAAAATAGAATTCGTTTTGTTGTCTTTTAGATTTATTTTTAGAAATTCCTTCATTGTAAACAAGACTGCAAGTCCATGAGGAACAGAGTGTTCAGAAGATAGAAAATAAGAAAAAGAATGTGGCCCTGTAGTTTTAGAAATGTTAATTGCACATCCTGAATGATATGAAGCTTCCAGTAGATTTTTAAAATTAGGGGTTTCAGGGTTTTGAAGACTTTTAACAATAAGTTTTATTGACTTAACTGCGTGATTTTTAGATAGACTATTAGCATTTATTGACCATAATGATTCTATTGACTGACAAAAAGAATCCGATATTGAGGACCATAAAGCTTTTTTTGGAAGAAACTTAAGACCCTTTGGATCATGTACAATTTTATCTGTCGCTATTAAATTCGAATTAATTGAAGTTTTAATCCCCTTGTCATAAATTACAGCAAAATTTGTGCTTTCACTTCCACTCCCACAAGTTGTTGGAATTGCAATAAATTTAAATTTGGACCTAAATTTTAAATAATTATAGTAGATAAGCAGTTTTGCAAGGTCAATAACTGATCCACCTCCTAAACCGATAATTATTTCAGGTAAGAACAAATCAAGTCCTCGAGAATAATTAGATATATCATTTTTAGAAATTAAGTCGTTATTTTTATATACTATTTTATACTCTGCTCCTTTAGCTAATATGGTTTTTAATGAAAATATTGAATCTAAAATTTTGAATGATTCCATTCCAGAAATTAATAAAACTCTTTTTCTTAATTTAGATATCTCAACAAATTCCTTTTTTATATTTGATGAAATATTACTCATTTATTTTTTTTTCAAATATTTTTTTTTGTTCAATAGGTGTTTCTTCAGGTCTCCCAAGATCAGGTCTTGATGAACTATCTATTAAAATCTCTATAAAAACTGGGCCCTCAATTAAATTTTTGATGTTTTTAAAATAATTCGATATTTTTTCTTCGGTAGTTAATTTGATGTAGTTCTTGTATCCTAAGCTTTTTGACAATAACCTAAAATTAATATTTTGACCAATGGTAGGTTGTCCTCCTACAGATTCGTGAGTTCCATTATTAAATAATATGTGAAAATAATTTTCATTAGAATTATTTCCAATTATTCCCATTGATCCCATATGCATAATGATTGATCCATCTCCATCAAAACAAAAAACTCTTTTTGGGCTAAAATTTGAAATTCCTAATGCTATTTGACTTGAATGACCCATCCCTCCGATTGTAAAAAACATGGGGGGGGTTAACTTTTTATTTTTAGAAACTTCATTTAGTTCCCTAGATGTTTTTCCAGTTGTGGAAACTATAATATCATCTTCCTTGAAATTATCTAAAATAATTTCAATACATTTTTCTCTTATTAGATTGGATTTAATTGTGTTTGATTTATAAGAATAGCTGCTAAAGGTGTTCTTCTTAACAAGAATCGCAAATGGTTTTTCAGTTGTTTTAATAGTATCTATTATTCTTTCTATTTGTTTTATGGATTCTTCTGTATCTGTTTTTAAAATTTCGTGGTCAATTTCGAGTATTTTTAATAAATCTTCCGTGATTTTCCCTTGAAAAAAATGCTGAGGTTCATCTTTTTTATCTGGCTCTCCCCTCCAACCTATAAAAAATAACATTGGTATTTTAAATACAGATTTATGAACTAATGATGTATATGGGTTTATAATATTTCCTAATCCTGAATTTTGGAAATATACTAAAGGTATTTTATTTGTCGCTAAATTATATCCAATTGATAATCCTATTGAAGATCCTTCATTTGAATTTATAATATGTTGTTTTTTGGAAGTATTGTCTGTAATACAAAAACAAAATTCTTTTAAAAGGGAATCTGGAACACCAGTGAAAAAATCTATTTTATTTTCTTTAAGTGCATTAAAGAATTTTAAAGTGTCTATCATTTTGTTCCTGGAATAAGAGTTAAAATTTCATTAATTGGCAGGCAAAGATTGTTAGATTTAGATGATCTTTCATTTTTAAGTATTGATTTTGCTACTTTTAGCATTGCAGGGTAAGATGATCTTAACATATGATTGGCATATATTACAATATTAATACCCCATTTAATAAATTCAGTTTCTTTAATATGATTAAAAGTAGAAGGAACAACTATGATAGGTGTTTCTCTATCAAATTTTCTGAAATTTTCACAAAATGACTTAATATCTTTACCTGACTTTTCTTTACTATGAATCATAATTCCATCTGCTCCAGCTTCAACATATGATTTAGATCGTTTAATTGCATCTTCAATTGTTTTGCCAAGAATAAGACTTTCTATTCTAGCTATTATCATAAAATCATCTGTGATTTGAGAATTCTTGCCAGCTTTGATTTTATTAGAAAAGTTCTTTATTGAATCTTGCGTTTGTTTTATTTCTGTTCCGAAGAGTGAATTTTTTTTAAGCCCTGTCTTATCTTCAATTATAACAGCAGATACTCCAAGTCTCTCAAGAGTTCTGACTGTAAATACAAAATGTTCAGTTTTACCACCTGTATCACCATCATATATCATAGGTTTAGTAGTAACTTCAAGCATATCATTTATTGATTGAAGACGAGTCGTTAGATCAACTGCCTCAATATCTGGTTTCCCTTTAGAAGTTGAATCTGTTAGACTGCTTGACCACATTCCATCAAATTCTTTTATTTTTCCATTTGAATTCTCTTTAGTGTTTTCAATTATTAATCCAGTTAGGCCGGAGTGAGATTCCAAAATTCTTACAATATCTTTTGAATCAATTAATCTTCTTAATCTTTTCCTTCTTATATCAGGAGTAGTTCCAATTTCTTTAATTCTATCATTTAATAGGGTTGAATTTATTCCTTCCGTATATGGAACGTCTATGACTTTTCCTCCCCACTCTTTTAATATATTTATAACTTGATTTCTTGTGTTTTTTTGAATCCCTTCTAACCAATCATCTCCATGAACAACATAATCAGGCTTCTGAAGTTTAAGGTTTTCAGTATAGTCTAATGAATCCTGTTTTATTACTTTACTGACCCCCTTAATATTAGTTACAATTTCTTCTCTTTGAGAATAAGTCAAATAAGGAAGTCTTTTGTAAGAACAAATCGCTTTATCAGTTAAGAGTCCAATAGTTACTTCCCCTAATTCAATCCCTTTCTTTATTATATTCAAATGCCCTGGATGAATTATATCTGCAGACATCCCTATGTAAACTTTTTTCATTTAAATGTACTTTTAAAAATTACTTTAATTATTAATATTTTTTATTGATAATAATTCTTTTACGTTAATTTGATTTTTTACAACCAGTAAATCAACAATTTTAATTAGTAAAATTAAACTTCCAATTAATAGAATATTAAATATTAACCCTAGAATATTTTTTTCAATGTAGAGTAAGTTCTTGATTGGAGCATATAAAATTGATATTACTAGAATGCTAAAAAATAATGACCTGAAAAGTTTATAAGAAAGATCAATATTTATAAAATCATCTCTTATTAGATAATATAGATAAAAAGGAATAATCACTAGATTTGAAAACATTTTATTAAAACAAAATGTTTCAATTGAAATATTACCATAATAACTTAGGTGAAAGAAATTAAGTGACCAAAATAGAGCGGGTTGCAAAATCGAGCATAAAATTAATCTTTTGTTAAATTCCATTGAATAAAGATAAATCCCCGAAGGATACATTATAAATGAAAAACTCCATGCTAAACACAAATATATAAATGGCAAAATTGAATCGCTGTAATTGGAGCCTACATAAGTGAAAATAATTTCTTTTGAAAATAATGCTATTGAAATTATACTAATAAAAGTAATTGGAAAGAAAAAAATAACAATTTTTTTAAAATACTCTTTATACAAATTCTTTTGATTTTTAATATAGTTAAAAATTGGTTCAAATGGAGAAAATAAAAGACCAAAAACGGTTTTAAGAACAAAAGGTCCAAGCGCTGCAATTGAGTACATTGAAATTGATACAAGATTTAATTTTTTTGCAAGAAATAAATGATCTAATTCATAAAATATAAATGCAGATAAGAAAGTAACAATCGATGTTAATGATAACTTTAATCCTCTTTTAATTAAATTATTATCAGGCCTAAAGTTAATTAATAACTGTGTTATACCAACTTCAAACTTCTTTTTGAATAGAATAAGAATTGCAATTAAGAAAATGAAATCTAAAACTTTTATTGAAATATAATATATCAAAATCCAATCTTTATTAGTTTTATCAATCAAAAAGAAAATTATAAGTGATACTGAAGCTGTAATTATAGAAATTATATCACAATAATATTTTTTTAGATTAATTTCTAATATGCTGGAAACATAATTACTAAAAATTTGAATTAGACTTGAAATACTCAATGTTACTAATAAAATTGAAGCTACATAAGAGTATTGTTTTTTAAATTCAAGATCTGAAATTATAATTTCTGGAAAAAAACTGACAAATAATATTAAAATTGACAATGTCAAGGAAATTAAAAATGAAATAGAAAAACTATTTCCTAATAATTTTATTTGTAGATTAAGATTATTTGAGATTACGTATTCAGCAGCATACTTTTTACCTGCTGTAATAAAGCCAAAGTCAGTATATCTAAAAAAAATCCCTAATGAAATACAAATTGAATAAATTGCTAGAATTTCAGGAGTATTTGATAGAATTGGAATCGCAATAAGATTAAGTGAAATCCGAAGGATCAAATTTAAAAAACTAAATAAATAGTTTTTTAAAATGCTAGTATTATATGATTTCAAAGCGGGTTTCAAGTTAAATTTATCGCTTTAATTTTGTTTAGACTTTGCATCAAAGTATTCAGCTGTTATTACTATTCAATGATTTTCTGAAGTTATTTTTGAAATTTGGTCAAAAAATATTTTTGGCCTTCCAATATTTTTTTTGATAAACAATTCTCTTGACTTTTTTATTTTGAAGCTGTTCCACCAATTAAGAGGATCTTTATAAATTTCTCTAATTAGTTTCGATGCATCAACAGGATTAGTTTGAAAAATTCCACTATCAATCAAAACATCAAAAAAATCGTGATATCTCTTATCTAACTTTGTAGAGGACTTGTTAAAGAAAACTACAGTTGGTATGTTAGAAATAAAAGATTCTAAATATGCAGTAGACACATAATCAATAATTACTAATTTGGATTTACTCATAAGATTTAGAGCATTAAATTTGGAAGCCGGAAGAGATAAATTAACTTTTTTAAAAGATTTTGTGTAGAATTTTTCCTTTTCAATATAGTAGTTAATAGGATATTTTTTATAAAAAATCTTTTTAAGTAAATTATCATCAAGACTTTCAAAAAACTGATTGTTGAAATCTATGGTAAAAATTGCATTCTCTTGAGAATACACTTCAAAAAAAGAATAATATTTTAATTTATATTGTATTGGGGCAGATACAAACAAAATTTCATACTTATGTTTTTTCTTTTTAATTGAAAAATTGTACAGTGAAGATGACTTTATAACCTTGCTATTGTTAGACTCCCATCCAATATTATAAAAATCGTCGCTGAGGTTAATAATGTACTCTAGATATCTCCCTTGATAAATGTGAGAAAAACAATTATGTTCATTGTTTATATGAATTATTCCATGGTTTTCTTTGGCAAGAGCTAATGCCAACGAGTTAATAGGTTCAATTATCCAATTTTCTGATATAATAAATTTGAGTTCATTATAGCTTTCTAATTTCTTTGATATGTATCTTTCGTATTTATGAAAATTTTCTAGAAAAAATTTAGGGAAAAGTGACTTTTGGGCTTCAAAATAAAACTTGTCAAAACTATCAAATTCATCTTGTTTTTGAGAAATTTTTTTTCTCATTTTATGATTTATGTAATCGTTTTTTGTGATTTTTGGATACATAAATATTTCATCGATTTTCCCTTTATTTATTTTAATTAATTTTTTCTTTTTTTGTTTTGAAAAATATGATCCTAAAATACCTGTTACAACTAATGTTTTTTTCTTTGACAATAAAAATCTTTTTATTTTTAATAAGATTAAATTTAGATGATCAATTTTAAATTTTTTTGATTTTCTAATATCCCACTGATGTGAAATTTTTTTGTCAATATTTGCTTTATAGAATAAATTAATATAGATCGAAAAAACCTGTTCAGAGCCAATAGAATCATCTGAGATAATATTTCTAGACTCCTCATAATCTATAGGAACTAAAAAATCTTTTCTAGAAAGAATATTTACATAATGTTTTTCTTCATCAAAATATCTTTCATATATCTTAAAATGATCATATAAAATATTTAATTGCCTTAAAAAACCTATTGATAATGCTTTTGACCAGAAAAAATGAGAATAGTTTTTATCATGAATTAAATTTAGTCTTTCAGCAAATATTTTGGTATACTTTTTATATTTTTTATCAATATAATCTGAATCATTTTTTAAATCTTGACTTGTTCTTCTTGTATTTCCGAAATATTTAATTCTAGTAAAGCAGTTATTTAGGTCCTCTTTATATTTTAATTCTAATAGTGGATTAGAAACTTCACATTTACTCAAGTCTAATTTCCAGAATTTTTTAGCCCCAGAAACAATAAAATTTAATTTATTATTACTCAATTTTTTTAATTATAATACAATAAACAGGTATTTCCATTTGAAGACCATCATTCCATAAAACTCTTTCTCCATTAATATTTCTGGTGTAAGATCTCATTGGATCTATTTTTTTTTTAATATCGAAGGGCATTTTATGTTTTATAAAGTCAAAAGATTCAACATGCTTATTTTTTGATAAATAATTTGAAATTGAACTAATAGAGAATTTATTCCAACCGGGAATATGTTCTCCTGTTTTTGGATCCAAATATTTTATTATTACATCTGTTCTTGACTCGTTAACAATCATTGAATTACATATAACTCCTTTAGGTTTTGCTATTCTAATCATTTCAGAAAAACTTGGAATAAATTCATCAAAAATTGAGGTTACTCCAAAAGAAGTTACATAATCATAAAAATTACTTTTTTCAGTTAACGAGTTAGCATCGCCTTTTTTATAGATTATTTTGTTTTCTTTAAAAAAAAATTTGCAATTATTAAGAATATCTGAATTATAATCTGAATTTGTAATTGAAATATCTTTATTTAAAGACCTTATATAACCACAAAAGGCACCATTTGCACCTCCAATGTCAATCAATTTTTTATTTTTTAGATTGTTATCTTTTAAGAAACCCATTATTTTCACCACTTGTTTAAATAATTCTTTAGGCTCGTCTTGGGTATTTATTTTTTTATAAATTTCTCTGTCTATTTTTATCCTTCGCATTTTAGTTATTATAAATTGTATTTTTCAGCTTCCATATTCCATTTTTTTTTGACCATAGGTGAGGTGATCTAAACTTATCAGTTAATTCTGTTTTGAAATATTCGGAATCAATCTCTAGATAATCCATTATTTCTTGAAAATATTTATCTGGAAACTCCCCATCATATTTTTTGACCAATAATATTCCTTCATCTCTTGTTATATGTTTATTTCTAATTTCTTGTGAACCTTCATAAGTTGCTCTTCCTATACCAAATTTTATGTAGGTAGTATAAAAATGTAAGTCATCAATTTTATCGTCAATACTATTATACTTACTATATGATCCTTGAGTTCTAAATGGTCTTGGTTTAAATCCAGTATTCTCTGAAGCATAATAGAATACTTCCTGAGGGGTCCATCGCAAGTAATATCCTAAATAATGAACCTCAATTTTTGCTTTTTCAAGAGATTCTATTGTAGGAGGCAAAAATAATGTCAAATCATTCAAACTTAATTCATGTTTTTTAATTAATTCCTTCAAAGAAACTCCTGCTAAATATATATCTTTCATGTTTTTAGAGGCATAAATCGATTTATCTCTAAGAGATGTATTGTTATCTGCAATCGGATTCCCATACTCAGCTTCATTTTCTCCATAAAAAATAAGTGGTATTCCCATTTGAGACGCAATTTTTGGTGCTAAGTTTTTTTGCCCAAAGAAAAAAGTTTGAAATGGATGAAAAATATTCTCAATAGCTAATCTGGTAAGTTTTTTCATAACTTTCCCATTAGGCTTAAAAGTAATATTATCGAACCCACCTACTTCAATCCAATTTTTCCAGTTTTCGTAACCATAATCAGTATATAATATTGGAGGCCATGTATAAGTTAATGGATTCATTCCATACTTATATTTTAAAATGTGTGCCTGAAAAGCACTATCTTTCCCTCCGCTTCCAGGTACAAGACAATCATGTGAACCATCTTTACTTCTATATTTATCAAGGAGTTTAATTAGTTCTTTTTCTCTTAATCCCCAATCTATTTCATCTTTTTTACTATTTGCTCGACATGCATCGCAAATATTTTTTTCATCAAAAGAAATTGTTTCTTTTTTAGAATTAATATTATGGTTAAATTCTATAGCTGAATTTGGTCTTTGATTACTCATCAAACATTTAGAGCAAAACTTTACTTCTTTAGGGAGACCATACATTGGGGTTATATTATCTATTTTTTTCATTGCTTTTTAATTTGATTTGCCCAAGAGGAATAAATTTTTAAACCATTTAATGAGCTTTTTTCGGGATGGAACTGTAGTCCAATAATATTATCTTTAATTACTGCAGAAGCATATTCAAAGCCCATATAATTTGTATATGCTAAAATATTTGTTTTATCCTTAGGCTGGCAATATAAAGAATGTACAAAATACATATAGGTTCCATTTTTAATATCACTCAATGGAGAATTATTCCAAATTTTTGTACCATTATTATTAATTTTATTCCATTGAATTTGGGGAGATTTAATTTTTAAACTATTATAATTATTTGGAAATTTTTTTATTGATCCCTCAATAATATTTAATCCTTTATTCAAACCAAACTCTTCGCTATTTGTAAATAATAATTGCATCCCAAGACAAACTCCCATAAAAGGTTTCCCTGATTTTGCAAAATCAATTAAAGGGCTTACTAGGTCATTTTCATTCAGTCTTTTCATTGCATGTCCAAATGCCCCCACTCCAGGTAATATAATTGCATCTGATTTAGATATAATTTTTTTGTCAGATGTAATTATTGGTCTCAAATTTACATTTTCACATGCTTGTTTAATACTGAACAAATTACCCAATCCGTAATCAATTATTGCCACATTTAAATTCATATCAAAATTCAATTTTTTCTGCAGTTAATATCATGTTTCAATAAATAATTTTTTATGCTACTTATATTATTAGGAATGACCTTGGAAAAAAAATTACCGCTTTTTAAAAATGAAGTATTTCCTTCCTCATGAGAATTGTTAATTAGATTAATTTCTTTGACAGCCTCATAGTGTAAAATCGAAGCTAAGCATATAGCGTCTGCTCCCCCTTTTATTATAGCATTTTTGATGTTCTCGTTATCAGAAGCACCCCCATGAGCAATTATTGGAATTTTAATATTTTTAGAAACAAGGCTTATTAAATCAATATCGTAACCTTTGCCTGTCCCGTCTCGATCAACAGATGTAATAATTATTTCACCTGCTCCGAAATCCTCAATCTGCTTTGCCCAACTAACTACTTCAACTCCAGTTTCTTGTCTTCCATTGTCAATGAACGCATAATATTTACCATTTGGATGTTTAATTGCTTCTATTGCAATTGAAATTGTTGAAGATCCAAATATATTACATGCCTGTTTTATTATTTTAGGATTTAGAACAGCTGCAGTGTTTAGAACAACTTTATCCGCTCCTGCTCTTAATATATCTTTTATATCTTTTATTGTTCTTATTCCTCCTCCAACAGTTATTGGTATAAATATATTTTGAGCAGTTTGAGAAATAATATCTTTCAAACTATTTCTGTTATATAAACTAGCAACAACATCCTGAAAAATTATTTCATCTGCACCACTTTCGTAATAGTGCTTTGAAAAATCTTTGGGTGTCCCAAGTACTCTTAACCCTTCAAGATTAATTCCTTTAACTAAGTTTGGCCCTTTTACATCTAAACGAGGAATAATTCTAACTATTTTCAAAACTATTATTTATAATTAGTTCAGCCATTTTCCAATCATAAATTGAATCGATATCAATAGATCTTTCTAATGGCATCAAAAATTTTTTAATTTTTTTAATTCCATGAAGACCATATTTAACTAAAGATTCAATTTTAATTAAATAAATAGATCCATTATAACAGAATGTTTTAGGACAATCTTGCCTTCTTGTATAATTTCCTTCTTTAGATTTAATTAAAAACCCATCATCATTTTCTTCAAATAATGTGAAGTATGGATTTGCTTTTGATTCTTTCACACTAACAACTAAATCTATTTCATTTGAAAATAAATTTGTCATTTTATAATAATCATTAATATCTCTAATGGGAGATGTGGGTTGTAGCAAAGTAATAAAATCAAAATTTTTATTTATTCTATTAATTACATCAATTAAAACATCCTCCATAGATGCTTTATCATCTGAAAGTAATTGAGATCTCCGTAGAAAAATAATCGATTTATATGTTTTTGAAAGATTTATTATTTCATTATCATTTGTGGTTACACAAATTACATCATTAGTATTTACAATTTTTAAAGCAAATTCAATCGAATATTCTATTAGGCTTTTCCCTAAGAGTTTTTTTTTATTTTTATTTGGCAATCCTTTTGATCCATTTCTTGCTGGTATTACAATTAAAGTTTTCATTTATCTAACTTTAAGCTTTTAATATCTATTTCTGCCTTTTCTAAATCATCATGACTTCCTATATCTAGCCAATAACCAGAAAAATTGTATTTCCTTACTTTTTTGCCATTCTTTAAAAGAAGATTAACTAAATCTGTAAAATCAAAATATGTATTATGTGGAATCAACTTAAGAATCGATTTTTTTATCAAATAAACTCCACCGCTAGTATCAAATGAATATGATGGTTTTTCATTGATTTCACTAACGTAGTTATTTTTAGATTTGATTATTCCAAAAGGGATGTCTACTTTATAAGGAATCGTGATAATTGAGACGTCAGCCCCACTATCAATGAAATCAACAAAGAAAACTTCAAAATTTAGATTTGTTAAGATATCTGAATTCATAATAATTACATGATCATATTTAAAATTATTTATTAATGAAACAGCTCCGACAGTTCCTAAAGGTGATTTTTCCTCAATAAATGATAAATCATGGCTGTAATTCTTTTTCTTATTTAAATAATTTTTGATTATTTCCCCTTTATAATTAATAGAAATCCAAAAATTTTTAATTCCAAAAACCGAGAGTCTTTTTAAATTATGTTCAATGATCGGAGTTTCGCCAATTTTGATCATTGGTTTTGGCAAATTCAAAGTAATAGGAAGTAATCTTTTACCCTTTCCTCCTGCCATTAAAACGACATCAACTGGAAGGTAGGATTTCATCTTTTTAAAATTAATTAAATCTACAATACATTCATTTCCATCTAATACTGGTATAAAATTTAAATCATCTTCTCTGTATTTAATTAGACTTTTTATATCAGGATTATCTTCGCGAATAAATTTTGGATTTTTTTTACAAATTATATACGCCGAATTTTTTATGTTAAATTTATTTAATAATGCTCTTCTAATATCCCCATCGGTTAATGACCCTAATAATTTATTATTTTTATCGGTAACAAAAACTATAGGATTGCTTCCTTCTAAATCATTAAGCTTTGAGAGAACTTCTTTTATAGTAGCATTTTTATCTACCAAATAATCATCTAGTTTCATTATTTATCAATAATTTTAATTATTTGAAATGCCTCGGCATATTCAACTCCGGCAATTGCTCCTCGAAATGATGCTAAAGATTTAATATTTTTTTCACTTCTTGGAAATGGGTGAATACCTATTTCAGATTTATATATCTGAAAAATATCAATCTTTTTATCTATATAATCAGTAATGTCAACAAAATAGTTAGGTTGAAAAATCATTTCAGGAATTGGAGGAGAAAATTCTGTTTCTGAAATGCATTCATACATCAATATTTTTTTTACATATGGATATCTAAATGACTTCATGGATGGAATAACTGTCTGAAATGCAATTCTATGGTCAGAGTGTGGATCGGACCTATTCATTAAATATATTATCTCAGGCTTAATTTCTGATACAATTCTAGAGACTTGAGGGATCATTTTTATCAAAAGTGAAGAATCTAACTTAGTTGTACCATAATTAAGATTTATTGTTTTCTGAAATCCAAAAGCAGAAGAAACTTTATTAATCTCCTTTTTTCTTGTTTCTACTTGATCTGCCGAGAACCCTAATTTTTCATTAATATTGGTAAAAATTAACCAGTTTAGATTATCATTATTTTTTTTATGTTTCAATAATGTTCCACCAGCTCCTAGTGTCTCATCATCTGGGTGTGCCGAAATAACTAAAATATTTTTCATAATAAATATTCATTAATTTTAGGTAGAGTATAGAATTCATGTTTAGTTAAAATTACAGATGTTGAACCTGTTTTTACTTCGATTTGGTTATTGTAAACTTTGATTACCTTTCCAGGCTCAATATTTTTTGAATTATTTTTACCTTTTTCAATTTCCCATATTTTGATTTCATCACCCGTATAATTACAATGTGATCCAACATATGGTTTTGTGAGTGCCCTAACAAGATTACAAATTGAAATAGAATCCATTCTAAAATCAATTAATCCATCACTATTAGTTCTTTTTCTCCAATAATTTTTCTTTTCTAATTGCTTTATTCTTTTAAAACTATTGTTTTTTAAAGCTGGTAAAAAATTCAAAACTTGGGTTATTGCCAATTTAACCATTTTGTTATATAGCGTACTTGCGTTGTCCTCAAATGTAATTTCAAATTCTTTTTGACTTATAATATCTCCTGTATCTGCTCCCTCATCCATGAAAAAGAATGTTGATCCAGTTTTTTTCAAACCTAAAATTTTTGCCCAAATTAAAGGATGTCTACCTCTATTATAGGGCAAAAGTGACGGGTGATATCCTAGTACACCTATTCTTGGTATTTTTAGAACTTCTGATTTCAATAATTTTGACCATCCAAAGCAAAAAATTATATCTGGGATTTTACTCTTGATCCAATTTATTGAAGTTTTACCATTAATGTCTTCTGTCTTATAAAACGGAATATTATTTTTTTGTGCCAGTTGAGAAATATCACAGAAGTCAGAATTAAAGTCTGACTCATTTTTTGAAACAACCCCAACAATTTCCTCGTTTATTAAAATTAACTTTTCTAAAATTTTTTCTGATAAATATACCGAGCCTACAAATAAAATTTTCATTTGATATTAATATTGAAAAAATTTTTTTTTATTATGTTCTTTAGTGAAATATTTTTTAAAGTTTTTACTATTTTTTCAGATGAGTTCCCATTATCATATGGGTTAGTTGAATTTTTTAAAACAAGTTTAAATTTTTTTGATAATGCAATTTCAATAGCATTAGATATTGATTTCTGATTAGGATCACATTGAATTACAGTATTTGACTTTATTCTTCCCATTTGTCTATCTCCAATATTTATAGTTGGTTTATTAAATGATGGAACCTCAATTAGACCACTAGACGAATTCCCTATAACTGCATCAACAAACTGAATACAGGAAAGATAATTTAGTTGTCCCATTGAAATGAATGAAATAGATCGGTTAGGATTATTAATTACAAATTCATCAATTAATTTAATTATCGGTCTTCCATTACTATCAGCATTTGGCTTAGTAAAAATTATTTTTGAATCCTTTATTAATTTTAAAGATTTTAATAATTCTAAAAATTGAATTTCAGCAGTTTGATTTTCAAGTGTTACTGGGTGAAATGTTACTAAAAAATTAATTTTAGATAATTTAAAATTAATTGCTTTTTCAAAATCGTATTTTGACAAAAGCTTTAATTTTTTAATATTCTCAATTCCTAATGCTCCAACATTAAAAACAGAATTAGGGGACTCTCCCAATTGAATAACTCTTTTCAAATATTCATTTGTTGAAGTAAAATGTATGTGTGACATTTTGGTTATGGAATGACGAATCGGTTCATCTATAAGTCCTTCCGTTGATTCACCACCATGGCAATGAGCAATTGGAATTTTAGAAATCATTGCAGCTGTAGCTACTGAAAAAATTTCAAATCTATCTCCAACAACTAAAATTAGATCGGGTTTTAGCCTTTCAAACTCCTCAGAAAAGCTAATAACTCCAAGGCCTATACTTTTTGAAATACCAATAGTTGAATCAGAGGATAATAATGTTTCAATTTTTGAAGTAATTTCAAATCCATCATTTTCAATTGCCCTATATGTTAATCCAAATTCAGGAGAAAGATGCATCCCTGTAGCACATATCTGTAATGAAAAAAAACTATCTTCTGATAGCGCTTTTATTATCCAGTAAAGCAGTCCATAATCAGCTCTAGTTCCCGTTACTACACAAATTTTCATTTTTCAAAATCTTTTAAATTTAATTTATGTCCGGCAGTAAGATCTTTATTCGTTTTTTTACCGATTATTTCTTTAAAAAGCATTGGAGATATTCCATCCCCTGGCCTTAACATTATTAGGTCAGAATTTTTAATACTTTTTCCTTTTTTTACGTCAAATAATAGATGAATACTCTTTCTGACTATTTCAATATTTTTAAGCTCTGAATTAGAGGGTTTTTTAACACTACTGCCCATTGCTTTTTCAATATTTCTGATAGATTTTATCATTTTTTTTAATTCATTAGGCTCTAATGAAGCTTTATGATCTGGTCCCTTAAATGTTCTATTTATTGTGAAATGTTTTTCAATGACTGAGGCTCCTAGAGCAACTGCAGCAATTGGAATCTCTATTCCTAACGTATGATCTGAATATCCAACTTTAACCCCCAATTCACTCGAAATTGTACTCATAGCATTCATATTCACATCATTCATGGGCGTTGGATATTCTGTATTACAGTGTAATACTGTAATATCTTCTTTTTGTAGATTGTACCTAGTTAATATTTTTATAGCATTATTTATTTCATTTAGACTAGACATTCCTGAGCTCAAAATAATTTGCTTTCTAATTTTAGAAATTTTCTCTAAAAAAGGATAATTAGTTATTTCTCCACTCGGAATTTTTATGAATGGCATATTTAGTTCTCCCAGTTCATTTAGGCTTTCGATGTCAAAGGGCGTTGAACAAAATAATATGTTTTTAGATTTACAATAAGTATTCAATAATTTTGCTTGATCAATACTTAATTCAAGATCATTAAGCATTTTATACTGTGTCTCATCTCCACCAATATTTTTAATTTGATAATCAGCTTTTCTAGCTTTTTTACTTACCAATCTATTCGCTTTAAATGATTGGAATTTAACAACATTTGCACCTGCATCAACTGCAATATCAATTAGTTTTTTTGCTAATGAAATATCTCCATTGTGATTAACACCAGCTTCGGCAATAATTAATGTATCTCTCATTTACCTAATTTATTACCTACTCTTAATTCTCCTTGAACCTCTAAAATTTCAATAAAAGAATCTTTAGTTTTCACAATAAACCCCTTTTTTGTTTTGCTTAAAACTTGTCCCGGAATTCCAATATATGAGGGTGCGTTTTTTATATAGTTAGAATTGTTGATTCTTATCTCATTATTTTTATAATTGGTTCTTGCAATTGGTCCGGGTAAAGTAATAGCTCTAATGAAGTTAAATATATTTCTTGAAGAGTCATTCCAATTTATAATTTCATCACCTTCACTTCTATACCCACAGTAAAATCCAACAGGGTGAATTTTTTTTTGTTTAATTCTTTTATAATCTCCCTTTAATATCATACCTAAGGCTTCTAAAAGCATATTAGAACAATTAATATAAGCTTTATTCAATAATGAATTATAATTATCTTTTTCTAAGATTGTAAAAGTTTTTTGAAAGATTATATCTCCCGTATCTATTCCTTCATCTACAAAATGAACAGTAATTCCAAATTCTTTCTCATCATTAATTAACGCCCAATTTAGAACATTTCTTCCCCTGTAAAACGGAAGCTTGCCAGCATGACAATTAATTATTCCTATTGAAGTCAAATTAATTATCTGTTTTTTGAAAATTTGATTAAAACTCATTGAGACAAATAAATCACAGCTGTAATTATTTATTATTTTTAAACTTTTATTAGAATTAACATTCTCTAATTTTAAATAGTCAATATTATATTTCTTAGAAAAAGTTAAAAGAGTGTTATCATTTGTATCTATTCTTGGGACAATAAATCTAATATCAAATCTATTGTCATCAATAATTTTTAAAAATGCCCGATGGGACCATTTACCATCAGCAAAATAACCTATTTTTAATTTTTTTCTTTTCAAAATATATTTTTAAATAAAAAAATTATTTCAAATTCTTGCACTACTGGGAATATTAACTATTCTTTCTTCTAAAAATCTGGCATTTTTTTGATCATCTCTCTGACAATTTGAGTACATTGGGAGCCTGCAGAGCAATTTCCATATTGGTCTTGTCATTATTTTTAGATTATTCGTTTGATATAAAAATTCATTTCGTTCCTCTAAATTGGATAATCGAATAGACATTAGCCAATAGTTCCAGGTTGTTTCCTTAGGAGGTTTAACCAATAAGTTTTTCCCTTTAAAATAATCATTGTAAGTTAAAAATAATGATTTCTTACTTTCAAGGATATTATTGAACATCTCAAGCTGAGCCAATACTAATGCAGCATTTAAATTTGGCATTCTATAATTAAATCCTAAGTCACTATGAAAGTATTCCCATTTATGGGGATCTTTTGCAGTAGTAGATAGAAATTTGGCTTTCTCAGCGAATTGAACGTTATTGGTACATATAATCCCTCCACCTCCTGCAGTAATTATTTTATTTCCATTAAAACTAAATACACTCATTCGACCAAAAGAACCTGCACTTTGTTTTTTAAAGCAGCTACCTAAAGCTTCGGCGGCATCCTCAATAACAGGTATTTTCCATAAATCACAAATCTTTATAATTTCATCGATGCGAGACATAAATCCAAAAGTATGCATTGGGACACATGCCGATATTTTTTTTTTTGTTTTTTTATTATATGTTCCATTTTCTCTAATCTCACCATAGTTCTCCAGAAAAGTTTTTAAATGTTTTGGAGACATGCCCATTGTATCCAAATCAACATCAATATATACTGGTTTTGCTCCGCAATACGCAATTGCATTTGATGTAGCAACAAAACTTAACGCTTGAGTCAAAACTTCATCTGATTCTTTAACTCCGATAACTTTCAAACAAACATGTAATCCAGCCGTACCATTAACTAGAGCAATACTTTTTTTTACCTTTAAAAATCTCGTAATTGCTTCCTCAAACCTATTAACAAATGGACCAACTGAAGAAACGAAAGTAGAATCTATTGTCTCTTCAATGTATTGCTTTTCATTTCCATTAAAGACGGGCTCATGTAAAGGTATTAATTCCTTAGTTTTAAAAGTTTCTTGGATAAATTGAGAAAAAATTTGAGGATTCATTTATTCTAAAGAATATTTTAATTTATAATTCCCATATTTTTCTATGTCATTAGTTGAATCTTTATAAAATCCATGGTTCAACGCATTTATTAGCTCATCAATACCATCTTCAATGCTTTTTTCTGGAATAAAACCAAGTTTTGTTTTAACCTTATTAAAATCAACCTTATAATTTCTCGGGTCACTATCTTTCTGATTAAACTGAATTTTAGCTCCTTTTATTTTTGAAGCTATACAATCTACAATCATTTTTTTTGTAAAATTATTCTTATCTCCACCTGAATTGAATACTTCAAAATCTACCTTATTTTTATCAGCATTTAATACAATTTCAATTAATCTTGCAAAATCTATAACATGACAATAAGGCCTCCAAGTGTATTCATCAAAAACAACTAATTTTTTTCCAAAATATAAATCTCTTGTAAATTCGCTTACAGTTAAATCAAATCTCATTCGAGGAGATAATCCAAACGCAGTTGCAAATCGAAGAATTACTCCACTATAATTTACCTCCCCTTTTTTATTCAATAAATATTTTTCGTTAGATACTTTAGCTTTTGCATAGAGAGAAAGAGGCTTTAATTTATATTCTTCATCAGCATATTGGCCATCAGGAATCAAGCCATAATTTGAACATGTTGAAATAAATACAAGTTTTTTAATAGTTTTATTATCAAAATAATCTATGCACCGTTTAATACTAAGATCATTTATAGTATAGGAAGTTTTAGGGTATTTTTTTGTGATAGGATCTCCAACTAAACCTGCTAAAATCAAAACATGGTCTACATTAATCGATGCTTTATCAAGTAATTTTTTGTCAGAAAAATCTCCTTCAATAATTGAGCAATTGGAGTTTTTAGTTTGATTTATTATTGAGAATTTATTTTCATAAATAAAGTTGTCTATTAACACAACCTCATGATTTTTATTTAAAAAATGGGATGAAAGAACTGTTCCTATATATCCCGCTCCCCCTAAGATTAAAATTTTAGCCATTATTTATTTTTTTAATTATATCGGCAGCAATAGCAAAACACGAAGTCGCTGCTGGTGAAGGAGCATTGATTACGTTTATTATATTTTTGTTTTGCTCTACTTGAAAATCGTCTAACAACTCCCCTTCAATTGAAAGAGCTTGAGCTCTAATTCCAGGTTCTATAGTTTCAAGATCATCAATTGTTATAGAAGGAATTAATTTTTTAAGTGAATTTGTAAATGCTTTTTTTGAAAAAGATCGATATATTTCAAAAATTCCCACTTTCCAAAATCTAAATGCAAAAATCCAAAATCCTCTCCACATTAGAATTTGGTTAAAATCTTTCCATTTAAAAGAATACTTTTTGTATCCCTCTCTAGAAAAAGTTAAAACAGCATTAGGGCCTGCTTCTACTCTCTGATTTATAGTTTTTGTGAAATGAACTCCTAAAAAAGGAAAATTTAGATCTGGGGCTGGATAGATCAATCCATTAACTTTATAAGAAGCTGAATCTCTTAATCTGAAGTACTCTCCTCTAAATGGAAAAATTCTAATCTTTTTTTTAAGTGAGGAAAAAATAAATCGATCAGAATATACTCCACCACATACAACTGTTTTCTTTGAATATATAGATTTTTTTTTAGTTTTTATTTCTACACATTTGTTTCTATTTATTATATCAATTACTTCCGTTTTGAAACAAAAACTTGAACCACCTTTTTTTAGTAATTCAACTAATTTAAAACCAACTTTATTGTAATCTATTATACCCGCTTGAGGGACATAAAGAGCTTTTAATGAGTTTGTGCAATAAGGTTCAATTTTCTGAATTTCTTCTTTATTTAATAATTTTAAATTGGTTAAACCATTTTCATTACCATATTTTAATAATGTTTTTAAAGAATAAATTTGATTTTTTTCAACAGCGACTATTAACTTACCAGTAATTTCATACGGAATTGAGTACTTATCAGCAAAAGAGATCAATTTTTTATACCCCTTAATGCAATTTTTTGCTTTAAAACTTCCTGGTTTATAATAAATCCCTGAGTGGATTACACCACTATTTCTTCCACTTTGGTGTTTAAAAATATTAGACTCCTTCTCTATAATTAAAATTTTTTTATTTGGAAATTTCTTTTGATATTCTAATGCAGTAGACAAACCTAATATTCCTGCTCCCACAACTGTAAAATCAAATTCATTATATGAATTTTTATTTGTCATTTTTTTGCCAAAATAAGCATTGTATCTGAGAGACCGTTTTTATCAACTACTTTTTGTAAATCATTAGTAAGAGAAATTACTTTATCTATAAGAGAATGATTTTCAAAATTGCCTTTAGTTAATATATTACCGAAAAGTTCATAAATGTCTTGTCCAAAAAACCAAGTAGATATAATTTCAAGTCCTGCAGACCGAATCATAATTTTCATTGATTTGTCTGTGAAAATATGAAGATGATCAGGTGGGACTATGTTTCTGGCTGTTAGATCTGGAAAACACTTGTTAGCGAGTGAACTTATCGATGGAAATCTAGGTACTTCAAATAATAAAAATGATTCTTTATTCAAATTTTTAGAAATTTCATTAACAAATGATTTTGGGTCTTTCAAATGCTCTAAAATATTTATTGCAGAAACTACCTTTACATCTTTCAAGATCAGTTTAAAATCTTTTTTTGAAATAACCTTTTTAATTACGTTTGATCCCATAGACGTAGCAAAATCAACTTCATTTTTATCACTTTCATACCCAATCACGTCCCATCCAAGTTCTTTTAAAGCTAAGACTAAATCACCGACTCCAGCACCAATATCTACCCATTTACCTTTTTCAATAATTAGTTTATCAGCAAATTCTGCTTTTGGTTTTGCAATTTCATTTACTCTTTTTTTATATAAGGATTCTTGGATGTAAATTTCACCTTGGAGTGATTTTACCGGTTCTTCAATGTCTTCAGTTTCATAAAGTTCAGAGATAAATTGATTTTTTGGAGGTTTCTTTAAGTAAATATGACCACAATTAATACATTCATGATATGAGTGTCTGTAAACAGTGACAAATGATTTTGAATTATTGTCTGTGCATATTGGACATGAAATAGGATCTTCTAACTTAGTTAATGATTTATCTGCTATATTTTTTTGTCCAGAAGCAATTTTTCTTCTCCATTGAATTGATCTATTAAATTCCTCTAGTTTTATTTTTTTAAAATATTTATTTTTTGCCAATTGTTTTGTCTTTATTATTGATGTCTGTCAGAATTCAAATGTTAATAATTTATTTTACTTATGTTGAATTTAAAATTATGTTAGGTCAATTGAATTTAACATATTTAATTTTCTCTTCCTTTCTGTAAATATAAAGCCAATATAAACTTCTTGAATTTGAACTTAAATGACCATTAACAAATGATATATCTACGTAGGCTTTAAATCCTTTTTTCTCTACATATCTTACTAACTCAGAAGGATTTATTCTAACCCCCCATTTTCCCCAATGTTGTTTTGATTTTGTATATCTGATTGCCGGAAGCATAAAGTCAATAGGAAGGAAATTTAGTAGTTTATATAATTTATTAAACTGTCCTAACTTAAAATAGGAAAATCTTAATTTATCTCCATTATTTGTTCCTGAAAATTGAACTTTTGCAAGGCCATTTTCCTTAAGAACTCTAAATATTTCATCCAAATAATCAAAAACATATTTTTTTTCAGGGATATAAAAAAATGTTTGATATGAAAATACAATATCAATAGATTTGTCTTTTATTTTATTGAGATCATGGCCGCTATTCTTAAAAAAAGTTACTCTTTTATTATTTTTTAGTAATTCCTTGGCAAATCTTAATGATTCATCTCTAATATCAACTCCTATATAATTATTTACGTACTTAACTATATTTTTAGCATATCGCCCATCACCGCATCCAATCTCAAGAAAGTCTTCAACTGATGAACCATAATTTAGAATATTAGGCAGTAATATTTTATTAAATAATTTATTAATATGATTATCTAGTATTGAATTTTCTGTAGAACCAACATTAACTAATTTTTCAAAATTTTTTTCAAACATACTTTATGATAAAAGTGAATAAACTGTTTGAATACTATATTTAGATAAAAAATATAATTTGTATATTTTAAAAAAATTGGTTTTCATTTTTTTGATTTTCCAATTGAATAAAAGGAATCATTTAAAATATTCCTTCCATCAAATACTTTACCTGATTCTAATTCTATATTTTTAAATCTTTCCCACTCAGTAAGAATTGCAATAGCATCAATAGATTCAAACTCTTTAAAGCTTTTATGAATTTTTATCTTTTTTTCATTAAAAATAATTTTATTACTCCAATATAATCTAATGTCATTTTGAATAGATTTCTCTGAAACCATTGGGTCAAAAATTTCAAGTTTTGCTCCCGCTTCGTGTAACTTATTTGCAACATAAATTGCTGGTGACTCTCTTGAATCATTTGTATTTGCCTTAAAAGCCCAGCCTAGAATCGCAATTCTCTTTCCAGTTAAATCACCTCCAAAATAATCTATAATTTTTTGAGCAAAACGATCTTTTTGATAATCATTTATTTTTAGAACTTGATACCAATATTCAGCTGCTTGTTCTAATCCGTAATACTTACATAAATAAACTAGATTTAGAATATCTTTTTGAAAACAGCTCCCGCCAAAACCAACTGATGCCTTTAAAAAATATGGGCCAATTCTTTTATCCATACCCATTGCTTTAGAAAGCTCATCGATATCAGCTCCCGTTTTTTCACAAAGGGCTGATAAGCTATTTATTGAGGAGATACGTTGGGCTAACATTGCATTAGAAGCGAGTTTTGCAAGCTCCGAAGACCACACATTAGTCGTTAGAATTTTCTCTTTTGGGATCCAATTCGCATAGATATCAACCAGTGCTTTAACTGCTGTTTGTCCAGATTTTGTTTGATCTCCTCCAATCAACACTCTATCTGATTTAAATAAATCTTGGATAGCGGTACCCTCAGCCAAAAACTCTGGATTTGAAATAATTTCAAAGTGGATAGTCTTATTTTTAGAAGTTAAAATTTCCTTTATTTTCTCTGCAGTTCGAACTGGTAGAGTTGATTTTTCAACTACTATTTTATCTCTTTTCGAATATTTAGCAATATCTCTAGCACAGGCCTCAATATAACGAAGGTCAGCAGCCATACCAGCTCCTTCCCCTTCAGTTTTGGTAGGAGTATTTACCGCCATAAAAATCATTTCACCTTTCTCAATGTTAGTAGCGATATCATCAGAAAAGAATAGATTCTTTCCGCGTGTCTCTTTTATCACCTCAGCTAAGCCAGGTTCATATACAGGAAGATTGTCTAAAGGTCCATTCCAGGCTTTTATCTTTTCTGGATTAGCATCTACAACTATTACATTAATATGTGGACACTTAAGGGCAATAACTGCCATAGTAGGCCCTCCTACATACCCTGCTCCAATGCAACAAATGTTTTTTATGTGCATTTTATTTTTTTAAAAGCCAAGATGAAGATTGAATCTTATCCCCAAGTCCTTCAATTAATCCTATTCCTTTGTTTTTACAAACAGAAACCTCAGGGATACTATCATTATTTTGATCTCCACCATTAGCAAAATATAGATCGTAATCACTACCATGCATTTGAGCTAAATTCCCTAGAGTAGCACATTGTGTTATATCACTATCTATTGAGATTATCACCTTATCTACGATACCTATCGCTCTAACTATAATTAATCGCTCATCCTCTTCCATAAAAGCTTTACTTCCTTTGAGCGCTCGCTGAAGATCACTATTTACAATAACCCAAAGCTCATCTCCGCTAGCTTTTGCTTTTTCAAAAAGCTCAAGGTGACCCTTATGTAAAGGGTTAAAATATCCTGATACTATTACTGCTTTTGGTTTTGTCATTTATACTCTATTATAATCGTCTTTTATAACCACAATATCATCCCCTGCAAAATAGCTCCCGGACACTCTTCATTTTCTGTAGATATCATTTCCCTTTAGAATTAAATAGTACAATATTTTCTCTATCGGCTAAAAACTTAGAAGCCAAGTAAAAACTTACCTTTCTTTTGATTAGATCTTCAATTTTATCCTCCAATTGACTTATGTATTCCATGTCAAGTCTATTCCCTATTAAAAATACTTCTATAAAACCAGAGTCATTCCCTTTTGCATAGTCCCCTACAAGGATTATCTGATCCACTTCCCCCATTCGTTCAAGTACAGTTTCAACAACATCTTCTAGACCAAGGTGTTTAAAAACCACTTTTTGCATTACCTCAAAAAGCGGATGGTTAATATTGGCCTTATACTCAACTTTATTATCCACTTTTACTTTTTCTAAATAGCCAGCTCCTTGAAGGTGGTTGAGCTCTTTACGAATGGCATTAGTGGATTCTCCCATTTCAGTTGCTAGACCGTTAAGATAGCCACGGTTAGCCTGAGAGATAAAAAATTTAATGAGTAATCGTAAGCGAGTTTTAGAAGTGATTAGTTTACCTAGCATAACTAAATCGTTTTGTTTATTTCATGGCTCCGCCACATTTGTCCCATTAAAGTCAAAGCCAAAGAGTTCATTCTATGTTTATTAAATTAGGCTGCTTCTCGATTGAGAGTGACAAGCATTGCCATGCTTTTTAGCTCTAATTTAATTTTATTCTTTTGTATTTCAATTACTGTTCCTATTCTTCCCTGTAGAGGACCTTCGGTAATTTTATATAACTGTCCTTTTGTTAAAGTTGTAAGAAAAATTGACTTATATACTCCGTTAAGATAATTTTTCATTAGGCTAATTTCATCTTCTGAAATTACAGCAGGCTTACCCAGCCAAAATAAATAACGAACAACACCAAAAACTGAGAACACATCAACTCGCTTATGATCTTCAATAAACACCATAATGTAGGACGGAATAAGAGGCTTTTGGACCTTCTTTTTACGATCTGAATACTGCTTAATTAGGGTCACTGTAGGACAATAATTCGTTATGCCTATTTGAGAAAGCTTTTCAGAAACCTTTAGCTCCTGCTGAGGCCTTGTATACAAAACAAACCATTTTTTCATAAGCACTGTTGTAATTAAACCCCTAAAAAACAATAGCTTTTAACTAGTTTCAAAGGGGTTAAAATTATTTTATCAAACAGGTTTTATTTATTATCTAGCACTAAAAGTACTTAATATATAATTAAAAAACAAATATTTAATAAATAAAAAAAGTATTTAATTTATAGTGTAAATTAGAATTGACTATATGTAGCATAGGGTTTAAAAAAATTATCTGTTACAATCTACCGTCTGTTTCTTCAGTTTTTAAAGCAGATTTCACATCATAGATAACTGAGGCTTTTGGGCTTTTAAAATCATTTAACCCTTTTTCTAAAAATAAATTATGAGCAACTGCCAATACAATAGCCTCATATTTTTTTGGACTTACCTTAAGTGTTATGCCATACTCTTCTTTAACATCTTTAATGTCGGCTAAAGGATCATATATATCAACTTTTATTCCATAACTCTTTAACGCGTGAAAAATATCTGGGATTTTGGAATTTCTTACATCATTACAATTTTCTTTGTATGTAATTCCAAGAATAATCGCTCTAGAGTCCTTAATTTTAATTGACTTACTCTTCATCAAGGATACTATCTTGGAGGCTATAAAATTACCCATGTTATCATTAACATTTCTCCCTGCCGAAATTACTTCAGGAGAATACCCTAGTCTTTTTGCTTTGTGAATTAAAAAATAAGGATCTACACTTATGCAATGACCTCCAACTAACCCTGGTTTAAATTTTAAAAAATTCCATTTTGAACCTGCTGCCTCAATTACTTCATTAGTATCAATGCCAATACGATCAAAAATGATTGCTAGTTCGTTTATAAATGAAATATTCAAATCGCGCTGGGCGTTTTCTATAACTTTTGATGCTTCAGCAACTTTTATTGAAGACACTTTATATGTCCCTGCCTTAATTATTTTTTTGTATATGGAGTCTATATAGTTTGCAACATCTGGAGTAGAACCAGAAGTTACTTTCCTTATGTTGGTTAAAGTATTTACCTTATCTCCAGGGTTAATTCTCTCAGGTGAATATCCGCAAAAGAAATCTATATTGAATTTTAATCCAGAACTTTTTTCTAAAACAGGTACGCATTCTTCCTCTGTACATCCTGGAAATACCGTGCTTTCATATATAACGAAATCTCCTTTATTTAAATATTTTCCAATAGTCTTTGACGCTAAAATTAAGTGAGATAAATCTGGATCTTTTGAAGGTGTGACAGGTGTAGGAACAGTTGATATATATATGTTGTAATTTTTTAAAGACTCCTCCTTATAAGAAAGAGCTAAGTTAGCTTCTAAAGCATCTTCTAAATTATTAGAATCTACTTGATTAGTTTTATCAATATATGAATTTAATTGATTGATTCTTTTGGGGTTTATATCATATCCTAAAACTTGAAATTTTTTTGAAAATTCAATCGCCAAAGGTAGGCCTACATACCCTAATCCTATTACTGCTATTTTATCCTTCATTCAAAGTCCCTTTTTATGTGAAATTTGATAATCTGTTAATTATTGCAATATTGATTTATCGAATCTTGAGCTTGAGAATACCCATAACTTATTGAAGTATTAAACATTTCACAAGCTTGAACAGCATCTCCCCAATTAATCGCGATTAAACCTTTCAAATATTCTGATTTCCCAGTCATTGGTTTAAACTCTTCAATAACCCTGTTCAAGTATATAAAGGATTGCCCATAATCACCTGCTAAAAAATATGCGCTAGCAGCATTTTCAAAATGAGAATATTCTACATAGTTTATATTACCAGCAGCTATAAACTTTTCAGCAGCTTCAAAATATCTGCCTTGGTTATAAAATGCTAATGCTTCAGCAGCTATTGAATTAGATTCATTTATCTTTTCTTGACCTATTACATAGAGTCTTTGCATATTTTTTATCTCGGTATCATTTGGATATAGTTCTACAGCTTTATTAATTCTTTTAACTATCCCATGAGCCCCTGGTTTTGCATTAGCACCATATGCAATTATAAAATTTTTCCATATAACCGGATTAGAATTTCCTGATAAGTTGTCCAAAGCACGGTTTAATTCTAACGTATCACCTTTCACGCTTAGAACAGTAGCATAAGTTGCACCATGAAGAGCATTATTTGGAAGTCCGTAAAAAGCTTTCTTAGAATAATGAAAAGCACTATCTATCTGTCCCATTTCATAATATGCCTTTCCAAGAAGATTTTCACTAAAAAGCAGATAAGGATTTGCGGATATACCCTCTTTTAACATTGGAATAGCTTTATCATATCTTTTGTAATAAAGATAGTACCTTGCTTTAATTGCTTGCATTGGAATTGTAGTAACTGTAATGTTTGGAAGCCAAGGAGTAATATTATCAATTTTATCTAGAGTAACATTATATTGATTGCTATTAAAATCACGTAACAAAGTCAGCTGTCCTATTAGTGATTTATAGTTAACATTTGTTATATAAATGCTAGGTGCCATGATAATTAAAAGAAAAAATGGGAAAAAAGAAAATCTTGATGTCTTTTTTGCTGAAACTTCTACTTTTTTTATTTGTCTGTAATGAAAAATAAGGAGTGCCATTGTTAAAGCCCATGGGGCTAATACTTGTGGTCTTGCGATAGGAAAATTAAGATTTGCATCAATACCATAAACTCCTAAAGAACATGCCACCAGCATTATAAAGAGTTTCTCCTCGGAGTTTAAGTTAGATCTAAAAAGAATGATATAAATGTAATATGCGCCAAAAATGAAGACAAAGAGATAGAGGAAAAAACCTATAAACCCAAGTTCAGCTCCTAATTGAATAAAATCACTGTGTGCATGATAGGGAACTATATATCCACTAATGTCTTTTTTATCATAATCTATTGATGTTAGTTTCCAATTTCCTATTCCAACTCCTAAAATTGGATTGTTCATAATATGAGTTAATACATCTTCATAATATCTCAGTCTTTGATTAACAGATCCGTCTTGAGTACTAAAAGAAATTGTAGCAGCTCTAGAAAGAGCGTCTGCCCCTTTTTCAGAAGTATATGCTTGATTCGCAATAATTGCAAAAACCATTGGAGCTAGATAGTAAAGATTTAAAAGTGAGTGTTTTAAAGATTTTTCTTTGTATGAAAGATATGCTGACCATAAAAACAATAAGACGCCTATTACTCCTGCTGCCAAAAATGAAGCTCTACTTTCAATAATAGACAAACAAAAAAGGCCGAGAAAAATTAGAAATGAATACAAAAATTTAAACAAAAATTTTCTAGAAACAAAAATTAGATACAGTACATAAGGGAGTTTTATGGCAATAGAAAAAGCAGTAATATTCCTATTTGCAGTTACCCCTTTTAACTGTTCAGACTTAATTATCCCTGTTGAATTGTACATCTCAAAAAATTGTACTAAAACTGCATAAACCTCCATAGATAAAATAACCGTGATAGCAAAAGATACTAAGCGATTTTTATTTCTAATGTTGTAGAGAAAAATAGCTAAACTAAGAAGCATAAAAAGTGTATTGAAATGCCTTACGATATTAACTAAAACCTCCGTTGGATTAATTGCATAGAAATAAGAAAGAGAGGCCCAAAAAACAAACGAAATGTAACAAATTCCCATTCCAGAAGACAAAACTGAAAAAAACCTATAAGAAAAATTTGTTCTGTTGTAGAACAGGTAAATTCCAGAAACAAAATTGAGTATACTCAGGTATAACCACTGTGGAGCAATCTTATCAACAGCTGATAAATTAGGAACAAACCCTACAAGTAAAAAAGCGATAATAAAAAGTGATGGCAAAAAGTTAGAAAAATCTACTTTCGAGGAGTTAGAAGATTTCTTTGACATCTTTAAATTTTCTTTTTATTAATTTGCAAGATATAAATTTATTCAAGTTAATTATAGATGAGTCTTTTAAATTTATTTCTTTCTCTTTTAACATCATCCATAATTACTTTTATACTACAATATATATTTATTAAGCTCTCATTTTTTGATGCAATTAATCATCGCTCGGTTCATAAATCAAAAGCAACAAAAATAGGAGGTATTAGTGTTTTTATAACATTATTCATTTTCTCAGTAATATATTATTTTAAAGAAGATCAGATTTTTGATTTTTCATTACTTATCCCTCTTGGAATAATGTTTATTGTTGGTGTTTATGATGATTTTTACAATGCTGATTTTAAATTAAAATTTCTTTTACAAATAATTGTTGCAAAAATTTTAATAGATCAAGGGTTTGTAATTGATAATTTTCACGGAATATTAGGATTAGATATTATACCGAATCTAGCCAGTCAACTTTTTACAATATTTGTTTTTTTAGTCATTGTAAATTCTATCAACTTTATTGATGGAATTGATGGCTTGGCAATTACTGAAACAATTAAGGTAATTGTATTAATTGAGTTTTTTAGTAATCAACCAACAAAAATTTATTCCCTTGGGGTTTTATCTCTTTTTTGTTTACTTCCACTATATTATTTTAATTTCAAAAGAGAAAATAAAGTTTTTCTAGGTGATGCAGGGTCTTTACTGCTAGGAACTTTAATATCAATTTATACATTTACTCTTCTAGGAAATGATTTTGAAATCAGACAGAACTTTTCATCAAATAGGGCTATTCTTTCAATGGCAATATTAATTTATCCCCTTATTGATTTACTTCGGGTCTTTTATATAAGGATAAAAAATAAAAAATCTCCCTTTAGACCAGATAATAATCATATTCATCACCTTCTTTTAAAAAGAGGTGTAAACCATCTTTCTATTTGTTTTATTATTCAATTATTCTCACTCCTTTTTTTATCTATTGTAATTATGTTATAAAAAAAGCCCTCCCAAAAGGGAAGGCTTTTTGAAATTATCTAAGAGAAAAAAGTTCTCTCAAAAATTTATTTATGATCCTGTTACACTAGTAGCAGTAGCAGTAACTAAAGATAATTCTAAATAAGTAGTAATGTTACTACCATCATTTTGGTTATCTGTAGTTACACCGACATTATCATCTGCACCAGCTTTAGCATCAGTATCAGCATCTAGTAAACTAGCTAATGTCACTGTCTCAGTAGCAGCAGTTGCGCTATTGTCAACATTGTCAAGACCAATATTAAATGTAACTCCAGTGATATAAGTACCAGCACCAATGTTACCAGCAGTGACTGATCTCACATTACCTCCAGAAACAGAAGCGTCTTTAAACTTATCGATGTAAGTTTTAAAGCTAGAAACTGCAGCAGAAGTTAATGAAGCATTAACATGATCTGTAACTTCAGTACCATCTACAGCTGGAGTATATACACCAGGTAATAGATTGGCGGAAACTGTGATCGCAATAGCAGCTGAAGGCTCAGCAAAACCCTGCTCATTAGTAGGATTAGGAGCCGTAATAGATGTTAATGCACCATTACCAGTAACTGTAATAGTCTTCACTTTATTCATAGAAGACATATCAAGAGCAGCTATATTAGTATTAGTTACAACAATTGTAGCAGCATCTGAACCAGTTCCCTGAATATGGGAGTGTCCAAAGTTTAACGAAGCCAATGCAGCAGCATTAGAAGCAGAAAAGTCTCTTATAGCACCTGCTGTAGTAAGCGTTACAACAGCAGCAGTACTTTCCAAAGTGAAAGCAGATATAACTGAATCATCAAGAATTGTAATATTAGTCAATCCAGAGTTCTTAGCACCAACAGATATTGCATTATTTTGAGATGCACTATTAGCATTTGCTTTTCCTCCAATAATTAGAGTTTTAAGCGAAGAACCAAACCAATTCCCGAAATCTATAGCACCAACCTGATTGTGAAAAGCTAAGATTCCAGTAGTGGAAGCTGTTAGGGCATCCACTGTCGATGTATTGGTACCTATAAGACTCGCAATATCAATTCTAGAAGTTGCTCCTCCAGCAGTAGTTACATCTCCACCAACAACAAGAAGTGGTGCAGTAAATGCAGTTGCATTTGCTGCGCTAATTGTTGCACTATTAGCAGTTAACGCAGGCAGTGAACAAGAAACCTCAGTCAATGTAAGCGTTCCTGAAACAGTAGTTAATGAATCTAAATTAACATCCGGAGATGTAATTACACTAGCATGTCCGTTAACAGCTAAACTTCCTAGATCAATGCTACCGGCTGAAGTTACCTCTAATTCTAGCTTCGAAGCAACTGATCCTAAATCAACTGTTGATGCAGAAGTACCTCCAGTTGTAATAGTAACGAGTCCACTTAAACTAGTCATTTTAGACATGTCTACATTAACTGCAGTAGAAGTTACACTACCACCAATTGCAGCTGAAAATGCTCCTTGAGCACCAGACTTAAGCGTAGTGAACTCAGTAGCTACAGGAAGCGTAACAGACGCTGGAAGCGCTATAGTACCTAATTTTACTGAAGTTGCTTTAGCTAAAGATAAAACACCTGCAGCTGATTGAATAGTGTTAGCAGTAGTCAATCCTGTAAAGTCAACAGCAACAAGACCAGTATTATCAACTAATGTAATTGTAGCAGCTCTAGAAATAAGAGGGAAGCTATAATTACCTGCATAGTTAAGATCGATGTCCCCACCAACTGTTACCAGTTTAGGAAGAGCAACAACTCCACCAGAAACATTCAAGTCTGCATCAAGAAATGATAATTCATTAAATGTCAAACCTGTTCCAGCAGTTGTAAGACCTACGTTAGAAGAATTACCTAAGATTGTGTTAATCTTGTTGGTAATAGCTAAAATAGAGTCAATCTTAGCAGTGTTAGTTGCAGCAAATGATGGATCTACCTCAACATAACCGTTAACAATAACAGTTGGTGTTGGATCTAGATTAACAAGTGAAGCAACATATCTAAGCTCAGCATCAGAAGTAATTCTTAAGTCTTGGTTGATTACAGCATTAGCTGCTAGTAAATCATCAAGAGCTGCAAGAATTTCATCAACCTCAGCATTTAAATTTTCGACTTCAGTACCAACATCACCTAAGTTTTCTACTGCAGCTTGAACAGCATCAAGATCAGAAATGATCCCTGCTAAATCAGCAGCTGTAAGCGCAGAAGACTGAACTGCGGCAATTTTGGTATTTAAGTCAGTAATTGCACTTTGAATGGCGCTTATACTAGTAAGCTCACTTTGAAGTGCAAGGATTTTGGCGTTCAGTTCATCGAACTGATCGTCATAGTTTTGACAGCCAACTAATGTTAGTGCGGCCAGCAAAAAACTTAATAAACCTTTTTTCATTTGATAAATATTAAAATTA
>CESD01020416.1_pt1 | contig 34544 bp, 33 predicted proteins | sample 531191 | NCBI WGS metagenome assembly CESD01 (sample SAMEA2622021, study PRJEB7988) | marine metagenome | biome: marine biome (ENVO:00000447); feature: deep chlorophyll maximum layer (ENVO:xxxxxxxx); material: "saline water (ENVO:00002010), including plankton (ENVO:xxxxxxxx)" | depth 188 m
CACTTGGACCCATCAACTTTATAAATTTTGAATAACATTCTAAGGTGTCTTTCACAGCATCAAAATACTCTTTCTCACCTCCAGCCATAATTGTAAGCATTCCAGATTCTGCGCCTGCTTGCCCTCCAGAAACTGGTGCATCTATAAAACCAATCTCTTGTTTTGAACAAAGTTTGCTTAATTCAATAGAAACATCAGCAGATATAGTAGTGTGATCAACAATGACACCACCTCTCTTCATGGTTTTAAGGATACCCTCTTCGCCTGATATCAGGTTCTTTACGTCTTCGTCATTACCAACGCATAAAAAAACTTGTTCACATAACTCTCCAACTTGAGCAGCATTAATAGCAACCTTTCCACCATTTTCTTTTGCCCAAGAATTAGCTTTGTCAGAAGTTCTATTATAAACAACCACATTAGAAAACTTGTTAGCTATATGACCAGCCATTGCCGAGCCCATAACGCCCAAACCTATAAAACCTTTTCTAGACATTTTTTCTCCACAATAGTGTTACAACTCTTTCGTCTGTTTTATCTCTTCTATAAGAATAAAATAAATCTTCATCTTTGTAAGTACAGTAATTACTTTGAGAAACTGAAACATTAGATTTTCTTAAAACCCTTGAAGCTTCTGCTCTGATATCAAATTTCCATTTTTTTGAATTGAGCTGTTTAAAACTTTTTTCAGCGTCCCTATCGGATTCAACAAAAGCTTTAAAAACATCCCTACCGACTGCATATTTTTCTTCTGAGATACAAGGAGCTAACCAAGCTTTCAGTTCATCTCTCTCTGAGTCAAACATCTTTAATGATTTGCTAATTATTCCCTCTGATAAGCCTCTCCACCCAGCATGCAGAAGAGCAATCTTACTTCCTTCAGAGTTGGCTAAGGCTATCGGCAGACAATCAGCGGACATAATAGCTAGGGAGAATTTATTTGATCTAGAGAACAGTGCATCTGTCTTTTTAATTTTTTCTTTAGATAGAGCTCTTATCGATTGTATTGAATTTCCATGCACTTGCTCCATATACTGAATAGGCATGCCAAGATATTCTTTAAAAGATAGAGGCAATCCATGTCTAGTATTGTTAGTAATGTTGTTACTGATAAAAAATTCTTTAGTTAAAGTAATGCACTCAACATTGATGCCTAGAGCGCCATTAGCAGAAATTTTTTTACAATCGTTCATCAAGATCGATTGAATTGTTCTATAAGATCAACTAAATCCTGAGGGCTTTCTGCAAAGTAACTTACTTTCTTGCCTATTGTAGGGTGAATAAATTCCAATTTCTCAGCATGTAAAGCTTGTCTAGAAAAAGAGGATATTTCTTTTTGGAGAGCTGCGGTTGTGCCGGCAGAAAATTTTCTAGTTCCTCCATAAACAGAGTCGCCTACTATGGGAAAACCTATAAAGGCAAGATGCACTCTAATTTGATGAGTTCTTCCTGTTTCTAAGGATACATTCAGTAAACTGTAACCATCCATTTTTTTATTAATCGTGAATTTAGTTATCGCTTCTTTACCTTTATCTGTTACTGATTGCTTTGTTCTAATTTTAGGATGTCTACCTATAGGCTCATTAATGGTTGATCCGGATAATGGCTCCCCCGTCACTAAAGCTAAGTAATGTCTTTTAACTTTTCTTTCTTTTAATTGGGTAACGATATTCAAGTAAGATAATTCATTTTTTGCAACTACCATTACCCCCGAAGTATCTTTATCAAGGCGATGAACGATTCCAGCTCTTGGTAAAAAACTTAATTCTTTATCATGGTGTAATAAAGCATTAACAAGAGTGCCATGCTGATTACCCGCTCCTGGATGCACCACAAGTCCTGGCTGTTTATTTAATACAATGATGTCTTCATCTTCAAAAATAATATCGATAGGAATATTTTCTGGTCCATCCTCTAAAACAGGATCTTCTGTGGTTTCAATAGAGATTTGTTGATTAGATTTAAGAACTTGTCTTGGCTTAACAATTTCCTCATCTAGTAATAGCTTACCTTCCTTTATCCATTTTTGAATGTGTGCTCTAGAAAATTGATTAAACTCCCTGGCCATAACAGCATCTAAACGCTTGCCCGCATCATTAGAATTTGTTTGGTATTTAAGACTAATATTCTTCTTCATTACTGTTATTTGTTTTGAACCTTGTATAGCTTTTTCTGTCCAAGAACTATTCATATCTGTAGAATCTGCTATTCAAATGACAATCGTTCACAATTTTATTAATTCAATCAAGAAAAGTCTCATCTTTTTGAGATACTTTTTGATTATGCTCTTGATTGTGTCTTGCTCCTCAAACGAAGAACTTCCGGATGAAAGGTTGGTTGAAAAGGAGCTTTATGATCAAGCACAATCAAGATTGAAAAGCGCTAGCTATTCAACAGCCATCATAAGCCTAGAGTCTCTTGAATCAAGATTTCCCTTTGGAAGATATGCAGAACAAGCGCAAGCAGAATTAATATATGCTTATTATATGAATTCGCAGTTTGAAGCTAGTGAATCAGCAGCCCAAAGGTTTATAAATTTGCATCCACGGCATTCCCATACTGGGTATGCTTATTATATGAAGGGCTTGGCTGCTTTTACTGATGATGCAGGGTTATTTTCTAGATACTTTCAATCTGATTTATTTAAAAGGGAAATAGTAATGGCTCAGAGATCTTTTGACGAGTTATCAGACTTCATATCTAGATACCCAGATAGTAAGTATGTTGCCCATGCAAAACAAAGGATGATTTATCTTAGAAACTTACTTGCTGAACACGAAATTTATGTTGCAGATTACTATATGAAAAGAGCGGCTTATCTTGCGGCAGTTGGAAGAGCAAAGTATGTTATTGAGCACTTGCCAAACACTCCACAAACTCCTTTTGCGCTATCGATCCTGGTAGAGGCATATGAAATATTAGATTACCCCGAATTAAAAGATGTAAATTTAAAAATTCTTAATTCAAACTTTCCAGAGTTTGATATCAATCAAAATCTTACTGTCAAAAAGAGATCTTGGAAAAGAATATTGACTTTAGGGCTTATGGGCAATGAAACAATAGAACAACCCTCTCCTCTTATTCCTTAAAATGTTTCAAATACTTTTAATCTTGGGAGTAATAACTCTCATCTATCTAATAGCAAGAGAGCCGAAATCTAATTTTGTGGAAAAAAGTACTGAAATGGTTAAATGCCAAAATTGTGATATAAATTTACCTCTATCGGAGGCAATTCAAAATGGTGATAATTGGCTTTGTTCTAATAAATGCCAGACTTAGAACCTGTATCTAACTTTTACAGTAAAAGTATCGGCTTGAGGGTCATTCCAAGGTCGTTTATACAATTCTCCTAAGCTATCTTCAGAATCGTATTCAACAATTCTTCCACCTTTAGAATAAACTACATATAGATATGCTAAAGGTAATATTTCATAGCGATATCTTATTTGAAATGCTAAATCACTTAAAGTAAATGGCGGTAGAGCCATTTCTATAGGATTCAAAGCTCCATACTTGTCACCTATATAAGCCATAGGCTTTCTTGCAGTGAATGCAACCATTTGAGCTTTCATTCTTAACTCATGTTTATCTCCACCAAACCAATTTAAAGATGCCACTGTTGTTCTCTGCTTTTTCTCATCATAGATAGCCAACAAGCTGCCCTCGACCCAATTTAACCAAATATCTTCAGTAGCGTGTTGGTGCATGAGAGAAAATTTAAGATTATCTTTAGGAGATAGATCGATTTGAGCAGTGTAAGCGGTATTAAAACCGAGAGCAGAAAATCCCCACGTGGTACCTCTTTCTCTTTTAACTTCTATAAAATAATTAAAAAAGTCTTTTGAGGGACCCTTGTATTGCAACGAAGTTCCATAATTTTCAGGCTTCTTGATGAATGGAGCATCAGCATTTCCTCTAGTAATCCAATAATCTTTACTCGCAGATCTATGAAAATTACTAAATTCTAGAAATGAAGTATTCTTAAAAGTACTTTTGTAAGTAAGAGAAGCAAATATAGCAGATTTATCTAAATCAGCATTGGCTTCGTAACCAAATCCATACTCATACTCAGTGGATAGTAGAACAGATGAATTATCAAAGTCAGTAAACTTCAATCCATTCTGACCTCCCGCCCAAAGCATATTATTATTCATTTGGTATCCCATATCGCTGATGTCTGTCTCTTCATCAAAGAAGAAAATACCAAAATCATGCCATCTTCCTTTTCTTGGAGAAGCAGTTAATCTGAATCGAAAAATTTCTCCAGATGTTTCAGTGTTATCTATTCCTTGCTCAACACTAGAAGTGAGGAAGATAGTTTCTAACCTGATCTTATCATTTGGTCTATAAATAGCATCTATAGAATGTACATCGGCGCTTCTATCTAAAACAGGTCTATCTGTATAAGTTCCTAAATAACCAATGGAAAAATTTTCGCCATTCTTTATTGATCTTACCGAATAAAAATCTCTACCCTGAGTAAATGGTTCATCTGCCTCAGAGGCACCTAAGAATCCAAAGTCAACAGACTCACCTTGCTGTGTATATCTGACAGCATAATCTATATCTGAAATACCAACCTGGCTTGCATCGCAAAGATTCTTTAACGACCCGCTATATTTAGTGCAATTATAATCGGGGGCAGCTCCAATTCTCCTGGTATTTATTACATAAAAAAATTCATAGCCTCTAACGGCAAAAAGAGAATGATTTTCAGAAAAGAAAGGTCTCTTATCAGAATAAAAAGTTTCCGATGAAGTGAAGTTGACCACAAGTTCGTCACTCTCGACCTGCCCAAAGTCAGGATTTAAAGCTATATTTAATTGCTTACCTGAATCGATCTTCCAAAATATTTCTGCGCCGGCTTTTGTTTTTGTCTCTTCTAAAACTCTATCATTGGTAACATTGATGTAAGGAAAGAAATCAATCTTCGAAACGTTATAATTATTAAAATCCATTTCATGGAAAAGAGACATAAATTTCTCTTGTCTAGGATTGCCTTTAATAGAAGTGTTAACTCTCCATTCTTCTGCAACCATTCTCCAAAAAGAAAGTTTAACTTTTCTCTTATCGCCTACCTGAGTCTTCATGGGAGCTATGCTCCAAGGTATGAACATTTCGGCAGTCCAGCCGTCGCTATTTATTGAAGTAGCTGAATCCCAATCTGCATCCCAGTCATAGTTAACATCATTCTCATTCCTATAAATGCCGTCACTAATAGATCCTCCAGCTGAAACAGTAAAACCATAAGCTGTTAATCCATCTCCATCAAAATCTATAGCTAGACCGCATTTATCCGCATTGGCCATTTCGTCATCACGTTCATGTTTGTTTGCTCTTATGGAATCTTTAGACTGAAGATTAATAAAAGCAAAATACATCCCTTTTTCGTCTTCCAATATAAGAACCTTTTGATAATGCTTTGGTTCCGCAAGTGAAAAAGGCATCGACTCATAATACTTAGTCCACTCTCTCGCTTGTGACCATTCTTTTTCATCTAATACGCCATCTACAGAAATATCAAAAGCACCAAGATAAGGATTCAAGCAGATAAGCCCAAAAAAATAAGGTAAGAGAGATTTTAGCTTCCTATGCAATAGAGTTCCCATGTAAGGAGAGGTATTCTAAGTGTTGGATGCCTTAAAATCTATATCTAACTTTGATTGTAAAATTATCGCTTTGAGGATCATTCCAAGGTCTTTTGTAGAGTTCATTTAAGCTATCTTCTTCGTCATTCATCGCTACCCTACCTCCTTTAGTGTAAACGACATATAAATAAGCTAACGGTTTTATTTCATATCTGTACCTGATCTGAAAAGCTAATTGACTCACTGTGATGGGTGGTAAAGAAATTTGGTATGGATTTAGGTTTCCATATAAATCTCCTAAGTAAGGTTTAGGGTTTCTAGCTGTAAATGCCAACATTTGAGCCTTAATTCTCAATTCATGCTTTGTACCTTCAACCCATTGAATGCTAGCTGTAGTTCTTCTTTGTTTTCTGTCATAAGTAGCAAGAAGGTTGTCATTGATCCAATTCAACCAATTTGTCTCTTCAGTGTGTCTATAGCTCAATTTTGCCGTCAATGTTTCTAAAGGAGAAATGCTTATAGAACCTCTATACGAAGATGTCCATCCCAATTCTCCTGAATAACTATCTCCCTTTTGCCTCTTAGCATCTAGAGAATATCTAAGAAAATTTTCTCTAGGACCATTAAAATCCATTTCAATACCATAGCCTTCAGGTAAATTGACGAAAGGTGCTAACTCAGAATTCCTAGTAATTCTATTGTCTCGTCCAGTAACTCTATAAAAAGTACCAAATTTAAGTTCGGAACTATCCTTAAAAGAATTATTAATCGAAAATCTAACTGCTGAAGGTTCCTTTTTAAATGAAGAGTCAGATTTAAGAGACCAGCCGAATTCATATTGTCTTGATCTGAACAAAGACTCACTAGTGAAATCAGTTTTTCTTATTTGATATCTTCCTCCAAACATAAGCCAATCATTTCTAGCTAAATAGCCCATGTCATTTACATCAAGATTCTCGTCAAAATAATATAAACCAAATCCAAAACGACGTGTTTTATCAGGGTCATATCCTAGTCCAAAGTCAAATCCGTAACCATTCTTATCATTTACTTTAGAGTGGACTAATAAACCATTTAGTCTCAATACAGAGGATGGTCTATAATCAAAATCCATAGTGTTTACTTGAGCTGTCCTGTCAATTACAGGTCTATCTACGTATGTTCCTAAATAGCCAATGGTTAGATCATCTTTTCGTGTTCTAAGCCTAACTGAATAAAAATCTTTTCCACGACTAAAATTTTCGTCAGCTTCGGAAGCACCTAAAAAACCAATATCTAAAGTTTCTCCTTGTTGAGAATAACGTAAAGCATAATCAATATCATTGGCCCCTATCTTGCTGTTGTTGCAGTTATCTTCTTGCATATCACCAAATTTAGAACAATCATAATCTGGCTCTCCTCCTATGCGTCTAGTATTAATTACATATAAGAATCGCCAAGCTGTAACATTAAATAACCCATGATTTTCTGAGAAGAAAGGTCTCTTGTCTGAGTAAAAAGTCTCTGTGGCAGAAAAATTAACTACCACATCATCACTTTCTACTTGACCAAAATCAGGATTAAAAGCAGCGTTTAATTGTTTGCTAGAATCAATTTTCCAAAATACTTCAGCTCCAATCTTATTTTCTACTTCACTATTTATTCTATCTTCACTAGTCGTAAGGTAAGGAAAGAAATCAATACTAGAAGATTGATAATTTTTAAAAGAATAATCATTAAATACAGATAAATAAAGGTTCTCATAAGAGCTCCCTTTAATAGTCGCTATTACTCTTTGAGGTCCAGCTAACATTCTATAAAAAGCCATTCTAACTTTACGTTGGGCTCCAGATTGAGCTTTCATTGGAGCTACTGTCCAAGGTATAAACATCTCTGAATACCAGACTCCCTCTTCAGTGGTTGCAGCAGATAGCCAATCTGCGTCCCAGTCATAGCTTCTTTCATTCTCATTTCTATATGTTGCATCGCCTATAGAACCACTTGAAGAAACAAAAAATTGATAACCAGATAGTTTATCTGCATCAAAGTCTATAGTTACACCATTTTTATCTGCGATTGATCTTTCATTGTCTCTTTGGTGACTTTGAGATCGCATACTTGAGTTAGATTGATAGTTCTTGAAGCCTATGTATATTCCTTCCTTAGATTCTTGGATCAGAATGACTGTTTTTATATCGTCAACAGGATTCAATGTATAGGGAAATACTTCATAGAATCTTATGATCTGCTTCGCATCAGCCCACTCATCATCATCTAACTTTCCATCGATAATAATTTCAGCATTTAAGTGGCTTGCAAAATACAAGATACCCATCAAAAAGAAATATAAAAATTTCTTCATTTACTTTACTAGGATCTTTATTTTTTTTGATGTTATCGGCGGTGAATGAGGAACATGATATAAGTCACCTAGCACCAGTTGTAATTGATGTTCTCCTGGAGGTAATTCAATGACTGTTTCAGTTTGACCTCCTCCAAAGTGTAGATGATTTTTGCTAGATGGTATCGGCATATAAAAGTCCAAAGCTTCGACATTAATTAAAAGATGATGGTGTCCAGTATTTGCATTATTAACTCCTGCTGGGGCAACTCCTTTTCCAGATAGTCCAAACTGGATAAAAATTGGGTTATTTACTACATCGCCATCGCTTAAGTTTATAAAATAAACCTTAGGTTCTGATGCTGCAGTTACAAAAGAATTGGCTAATAATATTGAAAGAAAAATAAATCTTTTAATCATTTAAGTATCCTCCTGATCCATAAAGCAAAACTCCTTCTTGGTTATTAATTTTTACTTCTATAACATCTCCACAAAAAATTGAATGAGTTGTATGGTCCATAATGCTGGTACACTTACAGATAATATTTGAAACAGAATCTGTATTCAAAATTATGTCTTCTTTATGCACCCAACTTTCATCTTTAAATCTAGACTGTTCTTTTTCTGGATTACTACATAGCACAGAAAGATTTTGTTGTTTATTAGATAATACATTTATAACGAATTTTTTATCTTTCTTTAATATATTATGAATAGAGGCCTCTTTATTAACACAAATAATCATCGCAGGTGGCTCTAAAGACAGAGAAGCTACTGAAGTAGCTGTCATAGCGTGCTTTTCATAATCATTTGTTGCAGTGATAACATTGACAGTAGAAGTTATACTTCTCATGGTGGTTAAGAAATCTTCCTGAACTTTCGAATTACCCATTTATAAAATAATCACTAATTCAAATATTGTTACTAGTGACCATAATAAGGAATAATATTGCTCATATGTCTAAAAAACAAGCAACAACTAGAATTATTGGAGGCAGTCTTAAAGGATCTAAACTGCCTTATAAACAAAATAAATCTATAAGACCAACAGAAAGTAGAACTAAAGAAACATTATTCAATTGGCTTTTAGACGATCTTGAAGGAAAAACTTGTCTTGATTTATTTGCTGGTACAGGATCCTTGGGTATCGAAGCGATTTCCAGAGGAGCTGAGAAAGTAGTATTCGTTGAAATTCAGAAAAAACAAGCCGAGTCGCTAAGAGCAAACCTAAAAAGACTAAATATAGATCACTATAGTCAAGTAGTTAATGGTAATGTCTTCTCTATAGATTTTAATAATTTGCCATATGAATTCGATTTATTATTTATTGATCCTCCCTTTAGAGAAAAGTTAATTCAAAAATCCCTAAATTTTATTAAATCAAAGAATATATTGTCCCCAAATGCTGTAATTTACTTAGAATGCGAAAAAGAACTCGATTTAAAAAAAATTACGGAAGGATTTAATCTGCTAAAGCAGTCAAAGGGAGGTCAGACTCAGTATTGTTTATATGAAACCTAGACTTTATTTAATTTCAATAGCTTTTGCGATTATTGCGTCATTATTTGCTCATGGAAAGTTCAATATATTTCAAATAGTAAGCATTAATTTTTTAAATAAAGAGATAATGGTAAGTACTGAGATAGTTATATCTCTTGTTATCTTATTTACCCTTTTTTTGGTTCTTTTAATGGGATTGTTGGATAAAGTTTTCTTTACAAAAAAAGAAGGAAAGAAAACAAATAAAGAAGATTAAGTGGTTATTTTCTCTTCATGGACTCAAAAAACTCTGCATTAGTCTTATAATCTTTTAATTTATCAAGAACCCACTCCATAGCAGCAGTATCATCCATTTCATTCAATAACTTTCTAAGAACAGTTATATTACGCAATTCAAGATCACTTGTCAGAAGATCTTCTCTTCGAGTTCCTGTTTTTCTAATATTTATAGCTGGGAAAACTCTTTTTTCAGCAATCTTTCGATCCAGATTAACCTCTGAGTTTCCAGTACCCTTAAACTCTTCAAAAATTACTTCATCCATTCTGGATCCAGTATCAATTAAGGCAGTTGCGATTATGGTTAAGCTCCCCCCACCTTCTATATTTCTCGCTGCCCCAAAAAACCTTTTAGGTTTTTGCAAGGCATTAGCATCAACTCCACCAGTTAATATTTTTCCTGAAGCTGCTTGGGTAGAATTATAAGCTCTTGCTAATCGCGTAATTGAATCTAAGAGAATTACAACGTCATGTTTGTGCTCTACTAATCTCCTGGCTTTATTGATAGCCATTTCAGCAACTTGTACATGCCTATTTGGTGCTTCATCAAATGTACTCGCAATAACTTCACCTTTCACAGACCTTTTCATTTCTGTTACCTCTTCAGGCCTTTCATCAACTAAAAGAACCATGATTTTACATTCGGGGTTATTTCTTTCTATTGAATGCGCAATACTTTGAAGTAATAGGGTTTTTCCTGCCTTTGGAGGAGAAACTATCAATGACCTTTGTCCTTTACCTGTTGGAGCAGTTAGATCTATTACCCTAGAAGATAAATCTTCAGTACTCCCTGTTCCTAATTCAAAGGACATTCTTTCGTCGGGAAATAATGGTGTTAAGTTTTCAAAAGAAGGCTTATTTTTAGTTTTATCAGGTTCTTCAAAATTGATTTGTTCAATCTTTAAAATAGCAAAGTACCTTTCTCCATCCTTAGGTGATCTAATCTTTCCCTGGATAGTATCACCTGTCCTTAATCCAAATCTTCTAATTTGACTTGGAGAAACATAGATATCATCAGGACCTGCAAGATAGGAAGAATCAGGTGATCTTAAAAAACCAAATCCGTCTTGAAGAATTTCAAGCACTCCCTCTCCTTCAATGTCTTCACCATTTTTAGCTTTACTCTTTAATATTCCAAATACTATATCCTGCCTCTTAGCTCTTGAAGCATTCTCTATGCCACATTCTTCTCCCAACTCAATAAGTTGTTCAACTGGCATTTTTTTTAGTTCTATTAATTGCATAAATAAATATTGGGGTACAGAAAAAGGGGTTTATTTTTGAAATAGGCTTAAGGGACAAAAATCAATCTATCACCCTTACATTAGAGAGTCTAGCTTTTTCTATAAATTAGATTCTATAAATTCTGTTAGTTGAGTCTTGCTTAAAGCGCCTACTTGTTGAGCTATTAATTCTCCTCCCTTAAAAATTGCTAAAGTAGGAATACTCATTACATTTTGTTTTGCAGCTGATGCTTGGTTACTGTCTACATCTAATTTTCCGACCTTAAGTTGATCAGAAAATTCTATGGCTATCTCTTCGACTATGGGTCCGACCATCTTACATGGACCGCACCAAGTTGCCCAATAATCTACCAAAACCGGTTTTTCTGAGGAATTAACCTCATTTTCAAAATTGTCATCAGTCAGTGTGACAACGTTCATAGTTCCTCCTTGGAATTGTTGATTTGAAAAAATTTTGAAAGGTTCATTTTGTAGATATTATTATTGGGTCTATTTTATTTTTTTTCAACTAACTTTAAAAATTAATTTTCGGTAGTGACTGCCCCTTGTGATGCAGAAGTGACTAAAGATCGATATTTTCCTAAAACTCCTGTTTCTTGATCCTTCTTAGGGCGCACCCAAGAATCTTTTCTTTCTTTTATTTCCTTATCTGAAATGGATATATTGATCTGATTAGAACTTGCATCAATGTTTATAGAATCTCCATCCTGAACTATTGCTAGAGGACCTCCTTCGTATGCTTCTGGAGAAATATGACCAACGACAAACCCATGAGTACCCCCAGAGAATCTTCCATCGGTTAAAAATGCAACTTTATCTCCCAATCCTTTTCCCATTATCGCAGAAGTAGGTCCTAGCATTTCTCTCATACCAGGCCCACCTTTAGGGCCTTCATATCTAATTATCAACACATCACCTTCATTTATTTTACCCTTCATTATTCCTTCCATAGCAGTCTCTTCAGAATCAAATACTCTGGCTTTGCCTTCAAATGTGAGTCCTTCTTTTCCAGATATCTTTGCTACAGCTCCCTCTGGAGCCAAGTTTCCATAAAGTATGCGTAAATGACTATCTTCTTTAATTGGATTATCAAATTCTTTAATTATTTCTTGACCTTCAGGATAATGTTTCGCATCACTGAGGTTTTCTTCTAAGGTTTTACCTGTAACTGTCATCTGATTTCCATGCAACAGACCTTTTTCAAGCATCTTTCGCATTAAAGGAACAATACCTCCAATTTCAATCAATTCAGACATTAAATAATTCCCACTAGGTTTTAGGTCAGCAAGCACTGGTGTTCTTTTGCCTAACCTCTCGAAGTCATCAAGAGAAAGATCTACTTTAGCCTCATGGGCTATAGCAATTAAATGTAGCACTGCATTTGTAGATCCGCCAAGTGCAATCACCATAGATATAGCGTTTTCAAAAGCTTCTTTCGTCATAATGTCTCTAGGTTTTAAATCAAGATTAATTAAGTTACTTACTGCTTTTCCTGCCTCCAAGGAATCTAATAACTTTGTTTTTGAAGTTGCTTCTTGTGCAGAACTGTTTGGTAGACTCATACCCATGGCTTCTATTGCCGAAGCCATAGTATTTGCTGTGTACATTCCACCACATGAACCTGGACCAGGAATTGCACTTGATTCAATATCTAATAATTCAATATCAGAAATTTGTCCTTCTGAATGTTTTCCAACGGCTTCAAAAACAGATATAACATCAGTTCTTCCTTTTCCCGGTTTAATGCTACCTCCATAAACAAAAACTGAAGGTCTATTTAATCTTGCCATGGCCATTAAACATGCGGGCATGTTCTTATCACAGCCTCCTAGAGTTACTAAGCCATCAAAGCCTTGACCGCCCACTACAGTTTCAATCGAATCAGCAATTACTTCACGAGAAACTAACGAAAATCTCATGCCTTGAGTCCCCATCGAAATTCCGTCTGAAACAGTAATTGTATTAAAAATAACTGCTTTAGAACCAGATTCGTTTACGCCTTTCACCGCAGAATTAGCTAATTTATCAATGTGCATATTACAAGGAGTGACCATACTCCAAGTGGAAGCAATTCCTACTTGTGGTTTTTTAAAATCTTCATCCTCGAAACCAACAGCTCTTAACATAGCTCTTGATGGAGCCTGTTCAAGTCCATCTACTATCTTTGAAGAATATTTTCTCTTGTCCTTAGACATTGCTTAATTATATGTCAGAAACTCCGAATAGAATATTTTATGCAAGTGAGGCAGCTAAAAGCTCTTTGGTGTATTCATGTTTAGGATCTTCAAAAACTTCCTCAGAAGAACCATGCTCAACAATTACTCCATCTTTCATGACATACACTTGATCGGCAAGAAATCTAATCACTCTTAAATCATGACTAATACATAAGTAAGCTAAACCTAGTTTACTTTGTAAATCTTTTAGTAGATTTAATATCTGCATTTGGATTGAGACATCCAAAGCAGAAGTAGGCTCGTCCAAGAGGATTAACTTAGGTCTGAGTATTATTGCTCTAGCTATTGCAACTCTTTGACGTTGACCTCCAGAAAGTTCATGCGGAAATCTAGAATAAGAACTCTCATCTAGCTCAACATCATTCAATGCGCTTAGTATTTTAGTAAGACGATCTTCTTTAGGCAGTCCAGGCTCATGGACTTTTAATCCTTCTCCTATTATCTCTCCAATAGTCATTCTTGGAGATAGAGAACCGAAAGGGTCTTGAAATACAATTTGGAAATCTTTTTTAAAGCTTCTGATGCTTTTTATATTTAAATACTTAATATCTATTCCATCAAATATAATAGACCCTTCTGCAGCTTCTATTCCTAATAAAGCTCTGGCTAGAGACGATTTCCCGGAACCAGACTCCCCAACCAAGCCTGTCGTTGAACCTTTATGTATTCTTATATCAACTTTCTTCACAGCATTTAGAAATTCTTTTGGTTTTCCAAAAAGATTTCTTGCTACAACATAATTTATATCTATCTTTTCAGCATCTAACAAAATTTTATCTTCTTGATTAAGTATTTCTTTTTTTCCTGGAATTGAATCTAATAATTTCTTAGTGTAAGCATGGCTTGGATTAGTGAAAATATCATTAACTGATCCAGCCTCAATTATTTCTCCTTCTTTCATTACACAAACATCATCCGAGAATTTTTGTACTATATTGAGGTCGTGGGTTATAAAGAGAATCGACATATTAAATTCTTTTTGAAGATCGGTTAATAGCTCCAAAAGAGTTCTCTCAACAGTTACATCCAAAGCAGTTGTTGGTTCGTCGGCTATCAATAACTCAGGTTCATTTGCTAAAGCCATAGCAATCATAACTCTCTGCCTTTGACCACCTGATAACTGATGAGGATATGAAGTGGCCTTTTTATTAGGTTCTGGAATTTTTACTTTTTCAAGCAGCTCTAGAGTGCGCTGTCTAGCTAGCTTGGAATTCAAGCCTCTATGTATTTTTAATGTTTCATCAATTTGATCTCCTACTCTCTGGTAAGGATTTAGTGAAGTCATGGGTTCTTGAAAAATCATTGAGATCCTATTTCCTCTTAATGAGGTAATAAAACTCTTCGAACTTCCAATAATTTCGTTTCCTTCAAATTGAATGGAAGAATTTTTTTTATGCTTTGAAGAACCATGAGGTAATAATTGCAAAACAGACAATGCGGTAACAGATTTTCCAGATCCAGACTCTCCAACAAGAGATAGTGTTTTGCCTCTTTCTATCGAAAAAGAAATATTATTTACAGCAAGAAAGCTTTCATCTTTAGAAAAAAATTCTACTGATAAATTTTTTATATCAAGTAAGTTACTAGCCATTGCTAAGAACCTCCAAGGTAAAAGGAATTTTTAGTCCAATATCAGAACCAAAGCTACACTTTAATTTTTTATCTTCAAATTGATCAAATCCAGAAAACATTATGTGTTTAGCGCCAGGCATAAAATCTACATGCGATTCAGGATCAATATAAAATATAGCTATCTTCTCCATTCTTATGACTCCATCAGAATCTATAACTGTTTCATGAAGGCTAGCATTCACTTCTTCACATTCAATAGAGTTAATACCAATATGTTTACTATGGTTATTTGAAATTCTGAGATATCCTGCAGCCATATCTTTGCCTTTTAAAGGGAGATAGGTATGAGCATCATTTATAATAACCTTTTGTGAAGTAAAATAGTTGTAATCAGGGAATACTAATAAACAAATAAAAATGAAAAAAATTACAAAAATTTTCTTTCTAATGCTCTTTTTAGCCATGTTCTATCCTAGCTCTGTTTATTCAGAATTTTTAACTACTTCTTCTACTAAAGACCTATTAAAAGGTTTTCAAGATATTTTACCTGCCGATGAATCTTTTAAGTTCTCTGCCTTCAAAATAGAAGAGCGAATCATACTGTCATGGGAGTTGAAAGAAAACTGCTTTTTATATAAAGATAAATTTGAAATTACTGCATTTCCTAAAACATATATAGATATTGTAACTACTGAAACTTCCTTGCCCATAAATGATGAATATTTTGGTGAAGTAGAAGTTTTTTATAATAATGTAACTAAATCTTTTGTTCATGATGAAAATATGGAAAAAATCATAGTCAAATACCAGGGCTGTAATGCTAAAGGATTTTGCTATCCTGTAATAAACAAAGAATTAATAATTAAAAAAGGAAAAAATTTAATTATTAAGGGAACTTAAAGGTTTCAATAAGGTCTAAAATTATTTAAAATTCTCTAAATTCCTAAAAAAAACGTGAAAAATGTCTAAATTCATGCTGCTTAATGGTCCAAACCTTAACCTTTTAGGTTCTAGGGAGCCCGAAATATATGGTTCAACCACCTTAGATGAAGTTGAAAAAGAACTTTGTTCAAAAGCTTCTATAAGCGGACACCAATTACTTTGTTATCAAAGTAATGCTGAACATGACTTAGTAGAGCAAATACATCTTGCAAAAGAAGAAAATATAAAATGCATTATATTTAATCCTGGAGCATTTACTCATAGCAGTATAGCAATAAGAGATGCTCTTTCTGGAGTTGGAATACCTTTCATTGAAGTGCATATTTCTAATATTTACAGTAGAGAAGATTTTAGACAGAAATCTTTCTTATCAGATATTGCAGAGGGTGTTGTATCAGGACTTGGGGTAGAAGGTTACGCATTAGCACTAGAGTCAGGAATAAAGAAATTTTCTTAAATATGGGGTAAGAAATGGATATTAGAAAAGTAAAAAAGTTAATCGAAATGTTGGAAAACTCAAATCTGGAAGAAATTGAGATACAAGAAGGCGAAGAGTCTGTTAGGCTAGTTAAAAGTAACGGTAATGTGCCTAATAATTCTCAATCTCGTGTTATAGGAATTCCTGAGGCCTCTTCTGCAAAAATAGAAACGGAAGAAATCCAATCTATTGAATCGGAAGACCAAACTGATGGTGATTTTATTAAATCACCAATGGTAGGAACCTTTTATGCATCAGCTTCTCCAGGTGCTAAACCTTTTATAAATGTAGGTGATATAGTTGCAGAAGGTGATGTTGTTTGTATTGTTGAGGCTATGAAAATGATGAATGAAATTAAATCAGAATTTTCTGGCAAAGTAGTAGCTATAAAAGTAGATAACTCAGAACCGGTTGAGTACGGACAAGCTCTATTTGAAATAGCAAAATAAATGATCAATAAACTTTTAATCGCTAATAGAGGTGAAATAGCTCTGCGCATTTTAAGAGCTGCTAGGGAATTAAAAATTCCTACAGTTGCAGCTTATTCTGAAGCCGATAAAGACCTCATGCATGTGAAGATGGCAGACGAGTCTATATGCATTGGTCCCCCTGATTCATCTCTAAGTTATCTAAATATTCCAGCTATTATTAGTGCCATGGAACTCTCTGGTGCAGACGGAGTTCACCCAGGATATGGCTTTTTATCAGAAAATGCTGATTTTGCTGAAAAGGTTGAAAAAAGTGGATTTGATTTTGTTGGTCCACCCGCTTCTGTGATTAGAATGATGGGAAATAAGATTTCTGCTAAAGATTTTGCTCTTAAAGCAGGATTACCAATAGTTCCTGGTTCGTCGGGGCCTATTGAAGAAGATACGCATAAAAAAGCTGAAGAAATTGGATACCCAATAATTATTAAAGCTGCTTCAGGTGGTGGCGGTAGAGGAATGAGGATAGTGCACTCTAAAGAGGAACTAGAAAGCTCTATTGAGCTAACTCAACAAGAATCAGCAATTGCCTTTGGAGATTCAACTGTGTACATGGAGAAATTTCTTGAAAATCCAAGACATATAGAGGTACAAGTGTTGGCTGACAGGCAAGGCAATGTATTACATCTTGGGGACCGAGACTGTTCCTTACAAAGAAGGCACCAAAAAGTAATTGAAGAAGCTCCAGCTTTAGGTATAGATGAAGACAAAAGGCAAGAAATATATGGAAAATGTATAGATGCATGTAAGCAATTAAATTACGTAAGTGCAGGAACCTTTGAATTCCTTTATGAAAATAATAATTTTTACTTTATAGAAATGAATACAAGAATTCAGGTAGAACATCCCGTTACAGAGAGTGTTACTGGTTTAGACCTGGTTAAGCTCCAACTCAGAATAGCTAGAGATGAGGAATTAAAAGTCAAGCAAGAAGATATAGTCATGAAAGGACATGCTATTGAATGCAGAATAAATGCAGAGAACTCAGAAACTTTCATCCCTTCTCCTGGGAAAATAATTGAATATCATGCTCCGGGAGGAATTGGTGTAAGAATGGACTCGCATTTATATAAAGATTATGTTGTTCCACCTTATTATGACTCATTAATTGCAAAAGTTATTTGTAGAGCCAATGATAGAGAAGATGCTAGAGCAAGACTTGAAAGGGCTTTAGATGAAATGTATGTGTTGGGCATAGATACAAATCTTGATATGCACAGGCAATTAGTGAATGATCCAAATTTTATAAAAGGCGGAATTAGTATTAATTATCTAGAAAATATCAGTAAGGACAAGCAATAAAATGGCGGATATAGAAATTCCTTATGATCCAGCCAAGATAGAACAAAAAATACAATCATACTGGAAAGAAAATGAGACCTTTTCAGTGGTTGAAGATCCCAATAAAGAAAAATATTTTTGCTTAAGCATGTTTCCTTACCCAAGCGGCTCTATACATATGGGTCATGTAAGAAATTATACGATTGGTGACGTTATAAGTAGATTCCATAGAATGTTAGGTAAAAATGTACTGCAACCAATGGGCTGGGATGCTTTTGGTCTTCCAGCAGAAAATGCGGCTATAAAAAATGATATTCAACCTTCTGAATGGACTCAGGAGAATATAAAAAATATGAAAAATCAACTTTCTAGGATGGGATTTGCTTATGACTGGAAAAGAGAATTCGCTACTTCAGATGAAAATTACTATAAATGGGAACAATGGTTTTTCTTAGAATTAGTAAAAAAAGGATTGGCCTATCAAGAAGAGGCTGAAGTTAATTGGGATCCGGTAGATCAAACTGTTTTAGCGAATGAGCAAGTTATTGATGGTAAAGGATGGAGATCAGGAGCAGAAGTTCAAAAGAAAACTCTTAAGCAATGGTTTCTAAAAATTACAGATTATGCTGATGAGTTGCTTCAAGACACAGACAAACTTGAAGGTTGGCCTAACCAAGTAAGAGTTCAACAAAAAAATTGGATAGGAAAATCTGATGGTATGGAATTTAGTTTTGAAATTGAAGGGTTAAATAAATATATAGATATTTTTACCACTAGACCTGACACAATAATGGGTGCATCTTTTATAGCAATTTCTTCTTCTCATTATTTAAGCCTAGAAATTGCAAAAAAGAATGATGAAGTAAAAGATTTTATAAATGACCTTAATAAAATCAAAACAGCTGAAGCAGATCTTGCCAAACAAGAGAAAAAAGGAATGGATACTCAACTATTCGCTATTCATCCGTTCACTAAAGAAAAGCTGCCCATATGGATTGCTAATTTTGTATTAAGTGATTATGGATCAGGAGCTCTTATGGCGGTTCCAGGTCATGACCAAAGAGACTTTGAATTTGCACAAAAATATAATCTAACCATAAAACAAGTAATCGAGGGGGGTGAAACGGATGATATTAATAAAGAAGCAATACTTGAAAAGAACCTATTAATAAACTCTGATGAATTCAATGGTCTTACTTACGAAGAAGCCTTTAAGGCAATAGAAAAGAAAGCTAATGCTCTAAATTGTGGAAAGAGATCTACAAATTTCAGATTGAGAGATTGGGGTGTATCAAGACAGAGATACTGGGGATCACCAATACCAATGTTAGAAGATGATGAGGGCTATATTCCTGCTAAAGAACTTCCTGTAAAACTCCCGTTGCAAGTTGAATTTAAGGGTGTAAATTCTCCATTAAAAGATATGAAAGAATTTATCAATATTGAACAAGATGGTAAATCTTTTAAAAGAGAAACTGATACTTTTGATACCTTCTTTGAATCTTCATGGTATTACGCAAGATTTGCTAGCTATGATAGTGAAAACGCCATGTTAGATGATAGAGCCAAATATTGGCTCCCTGTAGATCAATATGTAGGAGGGATAGAGCACGCAGTGCTTCATCTGCTTTACTCAAGATTCTTTTTTAGATGTTTAAGGGATCTTGGTATTGTTGAAGGAGATGAGCCATTTGAAAATTTACTTTGCCAGGGTATGGTTCTTAAAGATGGTTCAAAAATGTCTAAGTCCAAAGGCAATACAGTTGATCCTGAAAGCTTGATACAAAAATATGGGGCAGATACTGTTAGATTATTTGTTATGTTTGCTGCGCCTCCAGAACAATCTTTGGAATGGTCTGACCAAGGAGTACAGGGTGCTTACAGATTCATCAATAGAATTTGGAAAATTGTTCACTTGCACATTGATGCCTCCCTCCCTAAATACACCGAAATTCAATCTCAAGATCAAGAGATCAAAAGCCTTAGATTCAAAACTCATCAAGTTTTAAAAAAAGTAAAAGATGATTACTTAAGAAGACTTAGCTTCAATACAGCAATTGCAGCAATCATGGAACTATCCAACAGTATTCCAAAAGATTTCTTAACCAAAGATGCCGACGATAAAAAAAGAAGTGCAGCCGATGAAGCTATAAAAGCAATTATCCTAATGCTTGCTCCTATAACTCCTCATCTATCTCAACACTTATGGTGGGAATTAGATCAAAAAGGTTTAGTCGTTGATGCGAAGTGGCCAGAAGCAAAAGAAGAACTTCTTGAAGAAGATATCATCAAAATAGTTATCCAAGTGAATGGTAAATTAAGATCAGAAATAAATGTAAACACAGATTCTGAAGAAGAGGAAATCAAAAAATTAGCATTGGAAGATGAGAAGATAAAGAAATATATGGTCGATTTAGAAATAAAGAAAATAGTTTATGTTCCAGGTAAGCTTATAAATTTTGTTTTATGAGAGCATTGAAGACAATTAATTTTTCTTGTCTTTTTATAACTGTAATTCTTTTATCATCTTGTAGTTATAGTCTTAGAGATAACTCCATAGAATTATTTAATAAAGACTTAATAGTTTTATCGGACAATTCTGACCTAAATTTGGAACTCATTGAGCAATTAAAAACTAAAAATAATAAGATTTATAGAACTGAAGATATAGGAAGAAAAAAAAGTCTTAAAATTAAAGTCAAGGATCATGCGTTTAATAGATATTCTGCCGCTATAGGAGCAGGAGCTAGAACAACACAAGTAAGGTTAGAATACAGAATTACTTACGAGATTATTGATACAAACCTTATTTCAATAAAAAATACTTTTAAATCTATTAATTACTTAAGCTTTAATCAATCAGATTTATTGGCGATGCAAAGAGAAGAGCAAATCTTAATGCGAAACTTCGTAAATGATGCTATTAAAAACATGGAATTCCGTTTAGCATTGATTGCTAATGAAAATTAATTCTAAGGATCTAAAGAAATTAGTTAATCAAGAACTAAAATCTATTTATATATTCTTCGGAGAAGAATCTATACAACTATCTGCCCTAACGGATGAAGTTCTATTTGCAGCAAAGAATTCTAATTTTGATGAAAAAATTACCTATGTAGTCTCTAAAGATATGGATTGGTCTTTTCTTGACTCAAATAATGAAAACTTAGATTTATTCGGTTCAAAAAAAATAATAGAGCTTAAATTACTTGGTACCGGTCCAGGCAATAAAGGTTCTAAAGCGCTTCAAGAGTATGCCTTGAATCCTGATCCAAATAAATTGCTAATTGTTTACGCTCAAGGATTAAATAAAAAAAATCAGTCCTCTGCTTGGGCTAAAGCCCTTGAGCAATCAGGAATGATGGTTGTGGAAAGTCCAATTCCTATTAACTCTCTGCCTTCTTGGATCCAAAATCAAGCTAAATCCTACAAAGTAGAAATAAAACAAGAGGCATCTAATCTTCTTGCAGAAAAAACCGAAGGGAATCTTCTTGCAGCCACTCAAGAAATAATTAAACTTTCTTTACTTTACCCTGATATTGAAATTGGTTTAAAGGAAATGGAAGATTCTATATCTAATGCTTCCAAATATGGTATTTTTGATTTATCAAATGCATTTGTTGCAGGGAACAAGCATAAGACTTTTAAAATTATAGAATCTCTTAAGTCTGAAGGTGTTCAGCCAACGCTGATTCTCTGGGCTCTTACTAAAGAAATTAATAACCTTTACAAAGTAATGGAAGATAGATCAACTAAGAATATCTGGGGCCCAAGGTATTATTTAGAAGCCCTAAACAAAAGAGTTAACCAAGTTACTAAAGGTAAAATAAAACAGTCTTTGAAAGAAATATCAGAGATAGATGCATCAATTAAAGGGCTTTCTTCAAAAAATCCTTGGCAAGCAATTCGAGATCTAGCTATCACCTTTTAATTCTTCTTCTAATATCATTAAAGCTTTATACCAATAGCAATCCTCGTACTCTTTTTCAGGTAAAAAATTATCATCAATTTGGTAAACTGGCTGTATCTCTTTTGTTGAACTAGTAATCCATATTTCATCTGCTTCTTTTAAGTCGTCTTTTTTTATTTCTTTTTCTAATACTCTAAAGCCTTCTTCTTGTAGTCTTTTTAAAAAATAATTTCTTGTTATGCCCACTAAAATATTTTGATCTTTTGGCGGTGTCATAATTAAGTCGTCAAAAACAAAGAAAAAATTAGACTTTGATCCTTCGCAAACTTTCTCTTCATCATAAAATAATATTTCATCAACATTAAGTCCGTCATCACGATGAAAAGGAATAATATTTGGAAGTAAAGTTGTAGCTTTTACATCACATCTTTTCCATCGAATATCTTCTTCAAGTCTGACTTTTAAACCCTTTTTCATAGGATTTTCTCTATAAGGATTAATTTCTAATTCAGTGGAGCTAATAAATAAAGTAGGTGAAGAGCTACTGGAAGCAACATGTGATCGAAAAGGATCAACTCCTCTTGTTATTTGTATATAGATAGCTTGGTTTAAAAATTGATTCTTTTTTACTAATTCCATAATCAATGGACGTAAATTCTTTAAAAAATCAGGAATAGGAATATTTATGATTGATAATGAACTTTCTAACCTTGCTAAATGCTCATCAAATAAAAAAAGTTTATTGTTGTATGCAGGAATAACTTCATAAACGCTATCACCAAATAAAAAACCCCTATCAAAAGGAGAGACCTTAACATGCTCCTTTAGAATAAATTCTCCGTTTAAATAGGTCCACATTAGTAAGTTATCTATTCTTCAATTAAGAATCGATAGGTAAGAAGTTTAATGTTAGACCATGCTCTTCCAAAAAAACCTAATGCGGTTACTTCTTCCATTGCAATGGCATCTACAGTAGCCAATGATTCTCCATCTAACAGAAGATCAATTTTTCCAACTACTTGCCCTTTACTAATAGGCGCTTGAAGATAATCATTTAAGGAAATTTTAGGCTCTACTCTCTGGAAATCCCTTGGAGAGAGAGTGAGATAAAGGTCCTCACCAGAGGAAAGATCTACTTGTTCATCTTCCCCGCCCCAGACTTGTTCTTTTAATAATGACAAATCCCTTGTAAGAATCTTTTTAGTCCTAAAATATCTGAATCCATAGTCTAAGAGTCTTCTATTATCAGTTAATCTTGCCTTTTCAGAAGAGCTTCTAAGAGTAACTGCAATTAACCTAGTATCATTTCTTACTCCAGACGAAACTAAGCAATATCCTGCACTCTCTGTATGACCAGTCTTTATGCCATCTATTGAATCATCTTGCCACAATAGACTATTCCTATTCCTTTGCTTTATTTCATTAAAAGTAAAGTATTTTTCTTTATAAAGAGAATAATGATTAGGAAATTTCTTAATTAAATTTTTTGAAAGAATAGCTAAATCTCTTGCAGAAGAATAATGTTCTGGATCTGGCCATCCACTCTCATTTATAAATTTGGTATTTTTTAAATCCATTTCGCGAGCATATAAGTTCATCAACTGGACAAAACCTTCCTCTGATACAGCCACATGTTCAGCAATAGCGCAACTAGCATCATTGCCAGATTGTATAACCATGCCTTTAATGAGGTCGGATAGTAAGACTCTTGTACCTTCCCTTATAAACATTTTGGATCCTTGCTTTCTCCAACAATTCTCACTTATAAACACTTCATCAGACAAGCTTACAAAACCTTTTTCAGCCTGATCTGCCGCAACATATCCTGTCATAATTTTAGTTATGCTAGCTGGCTCAATTTTTTCATCTGCTCCCTTCTCTGCCAGAATCCTTCCCGATACAGAGTCCATTAAGATGTAATTAGTTGCATTCAAAGAAGGAGGATCTGGAATGAAGCTTTCCTCTGCTAGTAAAGAAATTGTTAAAAAAAATAGAGTTACTATTTTGATAAGCTTAAAAGGGTTATACATACTAAATTTTCCTGCTATAAATATATTGATAAGGACCTACTAAATTCAATTACTGCCATAACGTATAACTTACTTCTATTGTATCTTGATAAAGAATAATAATTATCAAAACCTAACCAATGCTCAAAACCTTCATCTAATTCAAGTGATATTGGAACAAATTTTAGATTCCCCGGTATCTTCTCCTGAGGTTGAAGACCTATTTCGTTTAATTCATTGAATGTCATGTAAGGCTTAAATTTTGATTGGAAAGTAGTCTCATCAAGAATACTTTTAGCTTTCATTGCTATTGGAGTATTAGGCTTCCACTTTCCTTTCTTGCTTAAAAAGTTAGCAACACTTCCAATAGCGTCAACTGGATTCGTTAAAATATCTCTTATTCCATCTGAGTCAAAATCAACTGCGTACTTTCTATAACTATCAGGCATAAATTGGCCATAACCCATTGCTCCAGCAATTGAACCTTCTAAGGAACTAGGATCAAAACCTTCCTCTCTACTTAATAGAAGAAATTCTTCTAGTTGAATCTTAAAAAACTCTGATCTTCTTGGGTAATTAAAAGAGAGTGTCATCAAGGAATCTAATACTCTTATATTCCCTGTTATTCTTCCATAACGGGTTTCTATACCAATGATAGAGGCTATTATTTCAGCAGGAACTCCGTAAAGATCTTCAGCTCTATATAAATCTTCCCTATATAAATTGATAAATTCTTTACCGGCTGAAATCCTAGAATCAGAAACCATCATTTTCTTATATCCAGACCAAGTCATTGTTCCTTCTGGTTGTCTATTCATTATCCTTACAACTTTTTCTTGATAAACTGCACTCCCCAAAAGTTTCAAAAGTTGTTCAAAGTCAAAATCATGTTTAGCAGATAGTTCTGCAATATATTCTTTAACATCACCTCGTGATGAATAATTAAAATTTTCATCAGAAGAGATCTTTGTACAAAGCAAAGTCATAGAAACAACTAGAATTATTCCTTTGATTTTCATCTAACAGTATTCTTCATTGATAAAATCACTCCAAAAGCAAGTAAATGGACCACTATCGAAGTACCTCCCTGACTTATTAAAGGTAAAGGCACGCCCACTACAGGGATTATACCTATAACCATTAATACATTGATTAAAATAAATAAAAGAAAGATAAAACCTAAAGAACTGCATGTGATTCTCTCAAAATTTGTCTCTGACTTATAACTGATCTTAAATACTCTCCAAATAATAAAACCATATAAAAAGAACATCGTCAAAATACCTATTAAACCTAGCTCTTCGGCTATAACTGAAAAAATAAAATCAGAGTGACTTTCAGGGATAAAATCTAGCTGACTCTGCGTCCCAGATAGATAGCCTTTTCCAGTTAATCCTCCTGATCCAATAGCAGTTTGGGATTGATTTATATTCCATCCTGTTCCTAACGGATCAGCCTCAGGGTTAATAAGCGTTAAGACCCTTTGTCTTTGATATTCTAATAGTAAATTAGACCATAAATAAGGAGCAGCAATAGCTAACCCAGCTAAATAACCAAAAATAATCTTGTAAGGCAATCCAGCTAAAAATATTGGTATCAAGCCTGAAGTGAATACAATTAGCCCAGTACCTAAGTCTGGCTGCCTAGCAACCAAATAAAAGCATATAAAGGCTGCTATTGATGTAATAAACCAATCAGGTATTTTGGGTCTAGAATCCTTTCTGCATAAGTAAGCCACTAAGGATAGAGGTAAAAGAAGACGAATTATTTCTGATGGTTGAAAGTTAAAAAACCAAACATCAATCCATCTGTTTGTAGCGTATCCTTCGGCTGGATTAATTAATACATAGACTAACAAGAATAAACCAAACCAATATGAGTTCATTAAGACATTCTTATATGATTCGGGTTTCAACTGCGCAACTAAAAGCATCAAGAATAAGCCAGCAATAATATAAATTAATTGTCTAGAAACCATTGCTATGGACTGACCGCTAGCGCTATAAAGCATAAATAAGCCAAAGCTAAGAATGAGTGAAAGGGCAAAAAATAAGGGTATGTCTTTAAATATCTTATAAAGCGAATGTGAACTATTTGTTAAAGGATTATTAATCTCATAATCTAAGGGGGCTCTTCTAGACATCTGCGAGTATCTCCTTTTGATATTGTTCAAGCAATTTCATAGCAATTGGTGCAGCGACTGAACTACCCGATTCTCCATTCTCAACAATAACAACTACAGTCAAGTTAGGGCTGGGCAATGGACCATAACTGATAAAGAGAGCATGATCTCTATTCTTTTCTATTTCCCTTACACCTTCGTATTCTTCTTTTACAGTCATTTCTTGATCAACTAAACTTTTAATTTGAGCTGTTCCCGTCTTGCCTGCAATCTTTGTACCTCCTTCTTTATAAAGGTTGTGGGCCGTACCATTCCATGAATCAATCACTGCTATCATCGATTCCTCTATAGCTTCCCAATTTTCCTTATTTTTTAATTCTATTGAAAACAAAAGTTCAGGTTCAATAACTTGACCTCCTATACGTTTCACTAATTTAGGCTTAAAAATTTTACCTTTAGTTGCAATAGCAGAAACAGACGCAGCAAGCTGAAGCGGAGTAACAGTAATATATCCTTGGCCAATACCCATATTAACTGTATCTCCTATAAACCAACTTTCTCCAATATGACCAAGTTTCCAACTACGGTCAGGTAATACGCTTGGAGACTCATTAATAAGATCGATCCCCGTATTTTTTCCAAAGTAAAATAAACTCAAAAACTTAGAAATCTTATCAATTGTCAATTTGGAAGCTAGTTCATAGAAATAAACATCAGAAGATTCAACTATTGCCTTATGGAGATTTACATTCCCATGGCCATCTTCTTTCCAACCTCTATATTTCCTGCCTTCGCCATTAATCTGAAAAACTCCTTCATCAATAATAATTGTAGAGGTATCAATGGTTTCTTCTTCTAAACCTAATAGCCCTAAAAAAGGCTTAATAGTAGATGCTGGAGGATAAGAACCTGATATTGCTCTATTAAATAAAGGAGCATCCTTTTGATTATCTCTAGGATAAGAGAAACCATTTTCAGCTTTATTTAATACATTTGGATTATAGTCAGGAGAACTGACAAGAGCCTTAATAAATCCTGTATTAGGATCAATTGCAATTATTGCACCTTTTCGACCGGATAATTCTTCTCTGGCTAACTGTTGTAATTTTAGATTTAAAGATAAATATAAATTTGAAGGCCTTATAGGTTGCGTTCTTTCTATCTCCCTAATTTGGTTACCGAATACGTCCACTTCTATGATGCTCATACCGCTTTTTCCTCGCATCTCAGACTCATATCTTTTTTCAAGACCTACTTTCCCTATATAAGATCCTGCTTTGTATCGTATATCTTGATATTGTCTTTCATCTTCTTTTGTGACTTCTCCTAAATGACCAATAACATGAGAAAAGACATTTTTATGAGGAAGAAATCTTCTCAGTTGAGTTTTAAGTTCTATAGAAGGCCATTTTTGCTTATTGGTTTGGTATTTGGCTAGTTGTTCATAAGTAAGTCCTGAAATTAAAATAAGTTCATCAGATCCATTAATGGTTTTAGAAAAATCTAATACAATATCCGGCAATGAGAGAATATTCTGTAGATCTTTAATTTCATTTGAAGCTTTATTAACTAAGTCTTTTCTTATTAATAATTCGTGCTTTACTATATTTTCGGCAACAATTTCCCCATCGGTTAATTTGATCAATCCTCGCGAAGGATATATTGGAACATTAATAATTCTATTTTTTTCTGACTCTGTAAAGTATTGTTGCCTATCAAGGACTGTAAGCTCGATAATCTTATACAAACCAATTAAAACTAATAAAAATGCTAAAAAAAACAGGATGCTTGATCTTTGTTTTAATATTCTCAAATCATTTTCTTTACTCTTAAGGTGGTGATCTATTCTCATGTCTATCTATGGTAAGGGTGATTCTGAGTTATAGACCAAACTCTATAAATTTGTTCAATTAATAAAACTGGTATTAATGAATGAGGAAAAGTAAGGCCAGATAATGACCAGACTAAGTGACTTCGCCTTATGCATTCAGAGCTTAGTCCGTCTGGACCGCCCACGAGAAATGAAATATCTTTAGAAGAGGATATCCAGCTATCAAAATTCTGCTTGAGTTTAAGAGTATCGAAGCTCTTGCCTGCTTTGTCTAAACATATGATTAAGTCTTCTTTTTTAGTCTTAGCTAAAAGCAAGTCACTTTCCTTTTTAATAGCCTTATCTATATCATAACTCTTGTTTCTTTGGACGGGCTTACATCCTTTCCATTGAATGTTAATGGATTTATTAAATTTGGATTGATAAGACTCAAAGGCTTGTTTACTCCAGTCAGGTCTGCTGGATTCTATGCAAACAATATTAATTAACATTACAAATCAGGATCCCATAAACTTTCTAAATCATAAAACTCTCTGGCTTCAGCTGACATTAAATGGATAATCACATCCCCAGCATCAACAAGAACCCAATCATCATTAACTTGTCCTTCTACTTTGACATCCTTGATATTATTTTCCTTTAACCCTTCAATTACCTTTTCACTAATAGCTGTTATGTGTCTATTAGAAGTTCCAGAAGCAATAATCATAAAATCAGTGAAAGTACTAATTTTCTTAACATTTATTGCTATTGGGTCTACTGCCTTAATGTCTTCCAAGTTTTCTATAATTTTATTCTTTAAAGATATAGTCATATTTTATTGATATAAGTTCCTTTTATTTATAAGTTCATTTACTTCTTCTAGAAGAAGATTCGAAACATCTTCCCCCTCATTTATCTTGTTCCTTATGTCAGTTGAGGTTATATCAATAGGTCGAATTTTTAAAAGAAAAATCTTTTCTGTTCCTGAGCTTAAGGAGGCTTTATTTATTGTATGGCTTTTGTGCAAAAGCTTATAAGCTTCACTGTCTTCAGGTATTTCATGATTAGGTCTAATCATCACAATAATATTGACCAGTTTTAGAAAATCTTTCCATTTATACCAACTATTAATTCCAGCAAATGAGTCTGATCCCATAATCCAAATAAAAGAATGTTCTTGATTTTCTTTAATTAACTCTTTAAGGGTAGAAATTGCATAAGAAGGATCCTTTTTTTTAATCTCTCTGTCATCAATTACTACTTTGTCTATATTCTTAAAAGCTGAGGAAACCATTTTAAGTCTTTCCTCTGAACTTACTGATGCTTCTTTATGTGGAGGCATTCCATTTGGAATAACTATGACCTTGTCTAGTGGAATTAATTCAAATAAATTTTTAATGATTTCTGTGTGGCCCTTGTGCACTGGGTCAAAGGTACCCCCGAAGATACCAATAAATTCAGATTTAGAATTAGGCTTACTCAAGACCCTCTAAGCTGAGAATTACCTTTTACTATAAACTTCTGGGAAGTGAGACCTTCTAGTCCAACTGGGCCTCTTGCATGGATTTTATCAGTTGATATTCCTACTTCAGCTCCTAAACCGTATTCAAATCCATCAGCCCAGCAGGTAGGCAAATTATGCATAACAGAACTGGAATCAACTTTATCAAAGAAAATTGCAACATTTTCTTCATTTTCAGTAACTATAGAATCAGTATGGCTAGAGCCGTATAAATTAATATGTTCTATAGCTTCCTCTAAACCTTTAACAACTTTTATTGATAAAACTGGAGCCAAGTATTCTGTAGTCCAGTCTTCGTCATTTGCGGCTTTAACTTTAATGATCTTTTGGGTAACTTCACATCCTCTTATTTCAACACCTTCTGCATTATATTTATCTAGTAATTTAGGGAGTATTCTTGAAGCAACTTCTTCATGGATAAGTAACGTTTCCATAGCACCGCAGATACCATACCTGTATGTCTTTGCATTAAAAGCTATATCTATAGATTTCTCAGGATCAGAATCTAGATCGATATAGACGTGACATATACCATCCAAATGTTTGATTACAGGTACTCTAGATTCTTCAGAAATGAGCTTTACTAATCCTTTTCCACCTCTAGGTATAATGACATCAATCCACTTATCCATTTGTAGAAGACTTTTAACAGCTGCTCGATCTATAATTTCTACTAACTGAATACATTCTTTAGGAAGTCCAGATTCATCGAGACCTTCTTGCAAACACTGCCAAATAATTTTGTTAGAAAGAATGGCTTCAGACCCACCTCTAAGAATACAAGAGTTTCCAGATTTCAAACATAAAGCAGCTGCATCTGCAGTTACGTTTGGCCTTGATTCATAAATAATTCCAACAACCCCTAAAGGAACTCTCATTTTACTGACATCTATTCCCGATGGAGTAGGCTTTAAATTTGTAATCTCACCTACTGGATCAGGTAATTCTGAAACTACTTTTAATCCGGAAATCATAGAATCTATTCGGTCTTGTGTTAATTCTAATCTATCAATAAGAGCGTCTCCTATTTCTTTTTTCTTTGCTTCCGCCAGGTCATGTTGATTTTCTTTTAGTATATCTTGACGCTTTAAATCTATCTTCTCAGCAATACTTAATAAGGAACTATTCTTTTGCTCTACGGAAGCTTGAGATAGAATCCTAGAAGCTCTCTTAGCTGAAGATCCTAGAGAATCCATATAAATATTTATATCTTTACTGTCTGGCATAATGCAATATTCTAATGAAACAATAGTTAAAATAAAGATTATAAAGTGTTTGAGTTCAATGAAGTAATTTTGTGGTTAAAGGATCATCCTGAATGGATTGCGCTTGGTGTATTTTTTGCTGCTTTTATAGAATCTTTTGCTTTAATTGGAGTGATAATTCCAGGTGTTGTTCTCCTTGCTGTGATTTCGGGAATGGCCTCCTCTACATTGAATGTTTTTGAGCTTGTATTAATTGCTTATGTCGCAAGTTATTTAGCTGATATTCTGAGTTTCTTGCTTGGAACTAAAATTAGTAAATCTATTGATAAATTATGGCCCTTTAATAAATATCCTAATTTATTAGTCCAAGGGAGAAGCTTTGTGAAGCGTTTTGGTATCTTAGGGGTATTTATCGGAAAGTTTATAGGACCAATTAGACCCTTGCTTCCAATTACGGCGGGTTCATTGGGTATGAACTTTAAATATTTCTTCACTGTCGAGATATTCTCTTCTTTTTTGTGGGCTATTCTTTACACTGTTCCTGGTTATTACGCTGGAAAATCAATTTTTGAGAGCCAATTTGATCTTAACTGGATAATAGCAATATTAATTGGAATTATTGTATTGATAATAATAGTAAGGTACTTTAACAGTAAATATATAGAGGAATAACCATGACAGAAGTTTATCCTGATCATCCTAATCTTAAAGGGAACTACGCACCGCTAAGGATGGAGTGCGATATAAAAGATTTAATTATCGAAGGTGAGGTGCCTAAAGACTTGTTTGGAAGCTACTACAGAAATGGTCCTGATCCACAATTTCCTCCAATGGGAGGACAATACCACTGGTTTGCTGGAGATGGAATGATCCATGCATTTAATTTTGAGGACGGCAAAATCTCTTACAAGAATAGATGGGTACAAACTTCTAAATGGAAACAAGAAAGAAAGGCTGGGAGATCTTTAATCAATGCCCTTAATCCTATGGAATCTGATCCAATTTATGATTTTGATAGCTCAGATGGAACAGCAAATACCAATATCATTTATCATGCTAATAAACTGCTTGCCCTTGAAGAAGGACATCCACCCTTTGAACTAGACCCAATAAGCCTTGAATCAAAAGGATCTTGGGACTATAAGAAAAAATTACATTCTGCTATGACAGCTCATCCCAAGATTGATCCCAAAACTGGTGAAATGTTTGGTTTTAGTTATGGATTTGGTGAAAATAAGATGACTTACTTTGTTATCGATGCCTCTGGAGAACTTACAGGTTATTCTGAATTTGAAACTCCTTATTCGAGTATGGTTCACGACTTTATAGTAACAACCGAACATGTAATATTTCCTATCTTTCCATTAATCATAGATTTCAATCTTGTAGCTAAAGGCATGTCGCCAATAGCTTGGGACTCAAATAGATTAAGTCAGATAGGAGTTATGCCAAGAAACGGGACCGTCAAAGATATCAAATGGATTGAGGATGATCCTTGTTATGTTTTTCATCCCATGAATGCATATACCGATGGGGATAAGATAGTTGCTGATATGATGCAATTTGAAGAAGCACCTTTATTTCCTCATCTTGACGGATCTACACCTGACAATAAAAAAGCTGAAGCAAGGCTAAATCGTTGGGAAATTGACCTTACTTCCAACTCAGGTTCAATAAAAAAAGACTACCTTGATGAACATATTGGTGAATTTCCGAGATTAGATGAAAGATACAGTATGTCTAATTACCGTTATGGTATTTATGCTTCTAATCATGGAAACTCTCCAAAGGGAATTAGTTTTAACTCAATTACGAGATACGACTATAAAACAGGCAATAAAGAAGTTTTTTCTTTATCAGAACTTGATGCAGTGGGAGAGCCAATATTCGTTCCAAAATCACCCGATGCAGATGAAGGCGTTGGCTATGTTATTGCTTTAGGCTATCTAGGAGAAGAGAATCGTTCAGATCTAATGATATTCGATGCTGAAAATATTTCATCAGGGCCTATTGCAAGAGCAATGCTTCCTCACAGAATTCCATATGGTTTTCATGGAAATTGGCGATCAGGAACATAAATTTAACCGCCCAACTTTTTAATAATAGACTTTAGAAAGTCAAGTTTCTCTAGACTATTCTCTAATTCCAGCATCGTCTGTTTTTCTATAGGAGTAAGAGGAAGCAGGCTCCCAAGTATGTAGCTGACATTAATGGCATTTTTTAGATCTATTTCTAAATTTAATTTTTTTACTTCTGGATGATTGCTTATTTCTGTCAACATACTCCATATTTCTTTATAAGCAGGATCTTCAGAAAAATCTTCTCCTAATTCTTTAAATTTAGATATTTTAGCTAATAGTAATTCGTCATCTTGCTTCCATCTATCTAAAATCTTAACTTTGTCTAACCCTTTGACAGTGATTCCAAGTAGTCCATTCTGAAGCTGATTAAAATCCACAATTTCTACATAAGTCGCTACCTCAAAAAGGTTTGGTAGTTCATCTGTATATGCCTCTTCATCTTGCTTAGTTAAGGCAATACAGAACCCTTCTTCTTTAGCTAAACTACTTTTTACCATGTCTAAGTATCTTGGTTCAAATATCTGCAATGGCAGGTAGGCACCTGGAAGAACATTAATTGAAAGGGGAAATACGGGGTAAGTATTAATTTCCTTCATTTATCTCTTTTATAATTTATTTATTATTTTTTGTGACAAACCATCAAAATCTGCATTTGAGATAACTACAATTAAAGTCTTTTTTTCGATACCTTGAACTATCTCATTAGAAGTTTCTTCAACTGATTGAATTGGTTTAGACCTAGAAATATCTGAGTCTAAAAATTTATCTAATTGCTTCTTATCTTCAATTTTCCAATAAACTTTATCTGCTTCTTTTGTAGCTTTAATTAACACATCATCATGATGTCCTGACTTCATAGTATTAGACCGTAATTCTATGGCTGCAATAATTTTGTGATCCTTATACCTATTTCGAAGACCCGATAAAGTCATCTGAATGGCTGTGGGATGATGAGCAAAATCCTCCATGACAATAATGTTTTCTTCTTCAATAAGTATGTCTTGTCTTTTAGCAACTCCTTTAAAATTTGATAATGCTTCTAACGATTGAGTAAGGGTTACGCCATATCTTCTGGCTGCTAAGATCGCACTCATTGCGTTTCTAGCGTTATATTCACCAAACATCTTCCAATTTAATTCACCCTCATCAGTGTCTGTTTTGAATCTTATTTTTGAATAATCTGATGATATTGCAGTGTAATTATTCTGAGCCTTACCATTAATTGAATAGCTCTCTTGCTTGCTCCAACAACCCATATTTAGAACTTTAGCTATGTTTAAATCTTCTGTAGGAAAGATAATTTGTGCCTCTTCTGGCATTGACCTTATTAAATTATGGAACTCTTTATGTATGTCAGTTATATCTTTAAAAATATCTGCATGATCAAATTCAATATTATTTACAATCAGTGTATCGGGCTTGTAATGTATAAATTTTGATCTTTTATCAAAAAAAGCTGTGTCGTACTCATCTGCTTCGATAATAAAAATATCTTCAGACCCTTTTCTGGCAGATTTCTTAAAATCTTTTGGCTTTCCTGCGATAAGATATCCTACATCGATCTTCAAGTATTCAAAAATCCATGCAATCATGGCAGTTGTTGTTGTTTTGCCATGAGTTCCTGATGCTGCTATGACTTTTTTATCCTTAAGCACGAAGTTATATAACCATTGTGGTCCCGAAATTAAATTAGCCTTTCTATTAAGCAATTCCTCTAAAGCAGGATTGCCTCTTGAAATAGCATTTCCGATAACATAGAAATCAGCTTTTGGTAAATCAGAAGGGTTATAACCGGAATTAATTTCAATGCCCATTTCAAATAAATGTTCTGACATAGGGGGATAAATATTAGAATCACATCCGCTTATTTCAAGACCGGCTTCTTTTCCTAAGATGGCCAATCCTCCCATAAAAGTTCCACATATTCCTAATATATGAATTTTTTCTTTAGCCATAAAA
>CESD01083956.1_pt1 | contig 33401 bp, 31 predicted proteins | sample 531191 | NCBI WGS metagenome assembly CESD01 (sample SAMEA2622021, study PRJEB7988) | marine metagenome | biome: marine biome (ENVO:00000447); feature: deep chlorophyll maximum layer (ENVO:xxxxxxxx); material: "saline water (ENVO:00002010), including plankton (ENVO:xxxxxxxx)" | depth 188 m
GCAATTACACCGTCATAACCAAGACATCCAACCACTGTCTCGATTGAATCTGCTATCACTTCTCTTGAAACCAATGAGAATTTCATACCTTGCGTACCCATAGAAATTCCATCCGAAACAGTTATGGTATTAAAAAGAACTCCTTTACATCCTGATAAATCTGTTGAAGCCTCAACAATATCAGCCAATTCGTTAATATGCATGTTACATGGAGTAACCTTTGACCATGTAGATGCAATTCCAACTAGTGGTTTAGAAAAATCAGCTGTTTTAAACCCAACACCTCTTAACATTGAACGAGATGCTGCCTGAAATGGCCCATCAACTAAATCCTTTGAATATTTTCTATTAGACATAATTAAACTGTTGAATATCTCAACGCTGCACTTAGAAGTTTATCAGTATATTCCTCTTCTGGGTTTGAGAAAACTTGTTCAGCCGAACCCGACTCTACAATAAGACCATTTTGCATTACAAATATATAATCTGACATTGATCGAACTACTTTTAAATCATGGCTTATAAACAAGTAAGTCAATTCAAAGTCTTTCTGAATATTTTTTAGTAGTTCAATAACTTGAATTTGAATAGACCTATCCAGTGCAGATGTTGGTTCGTCTAGAATCATAAAGGCTGGATTTAGAATCAAAGATCTAGCAATTGCTATTCTCTGTCTTTGTCCACCAGAAAACTCATGAGGGTATTTAAATCTTTCATCTGGATTAATTTCAACAGCTTTTAAACAATCAATAATCCTCTCTATTTTTTCTTCATGGTTTAAATCAAAATGAACATTTAGTCCCTCCCCCACAATCTCTCCGATTGTCATCCGTGGTGATAATGAACCATATGGATCCTGAAAAACAATTTGTATATCTTTTTTAATTAATTTTAATTCCATAGGACTGAGTTTACTTAAGTCTTGTCCTTGATAAAGAACTGTGCCTTGAAAGTTAATTAATCCTGCTAAGGCCATGCCAAGAGTTGATTTACCAGACCCTGACTCCCCAACCAATCCAATTGTTGAATTTTTTGGAATAGAAAAATTGACATTTTTTACAGCATGAAAAAAATCTTTTTTAAAAAAATTTTTATTCGGTAAAGGATAAAAAATATTCAACTCCTTTACAGAAATAATAGGATTTTTGATAGTCATTAAATCTTGCTTAGCTGAGGGTTCAGAATTTATTAGTTTTTTTGTATATGGGTGTTGAGGATTTGAAAAGATTTCTTTTGTTACTCCCTGTTCTACGACCAAACCTTTTTCCATCACAGTAATTGTGTCAGAAAATCTTTCAATTAAACCTAGGTCATGAGTAATGAATAGTATTGACATTCCTACCTCATTTTTTAGTTTAGTCATTAAATCAAGTATTTGAGCTTGAATAGTTACATCCAAAGCAGTTGTTGGTTCATCAGCAATCAATAATTTAGGTTTATTGGCTAATGCCATAGCAATCATAATTCTTTGACGTTGACCCCCTGAAAGCTCATGAGGATATGATGAAAACCTGCGATCAACTTCAGGAATCTCAACTAATTTCATAAGCTTTTTTGCCTCTAGAATGGCATCAGATTTAGGCCTTTTTTTATGTAATTGAATAGATTCAATGATTTGATTGCCAACCCTATGATATGGATTCAATGAAGTCATAGGCTCTTGAAAGATCATAGAAATTTGGTTTCCTCTGATTTTCCTTAAAGAGTTTTTATCTGCTCTTAGAATTTCCACATCATTAAAGTTTATTGATGAATCCTTACCATACGCCGCTTTAGGCTCTGGGAGCAGTCTCATAATTGACAGTGCTGTAACAGATTTACCAGATCCAGACTCTCCTACAAGACCAGCAATCTGATTTTCTTCGATTGATAAATTTAAATTCCTTACTGCAGAAAATTCAGTTTTTCTTACTTGAAAATTTATCGATAAGTTCGAAATTTTAAGAAGTGATTTCATTAATTTAAGTAATTTTTATAAGTGTTAATTAAATCTTTAGTAGCATCTTTTGCTGCTTTTAGGGAGGTCATATTAACAAAACCATGAATAAGATGGGGATAATGCACTTGTTGAACCTTATTACCAGAATCATGCAGTTGTCTAGCATATTCTTCTCCTTCATCGCTTAATGGATCAAATCCTGCGGTAATAATTAAAGTTTTTGGCAATTCAACATTTGGACCTATTGTCAAATTAAATAATGGATCATTTAAATTTTCTTCGGATTCCATAAAATGCTTCCAAAACCACACCATTGTTTTTTTTGTTAAAAAATATCCTTCAGCAAAATCACGTTGAGATTTAGAATTACAAGTTGGATCTATCATTGGATATATAAGGCATTGTGATAAAGGCAACTCCAAGTGATTGGTAGCTCTATAAGTTGATAAAGATGTTGCAAGGTGACCACCAGCACTATCGCCGCAAATGCTTATTTCTTTAATTGGGATAGAGTATTTTTCTGAGAGCCAATCTAAAGCTAAATTCGCATCATTTAAGGCAGAAGGAAATTTATTTTCAGGTGCAAGTCTATAATCAACAGAAAATATTCTTCCAGCAATTTCTGCTGAAAAAAACTGTAGCCATGGATCATGGGTCTCAATGCTGCACATTACATATCCACCTCCATGAAAATATAAGATTGGAGATTTTGTAAGGATTTTTTTAGGACAGTATTCTCTAATAACAAGATCACCATATTCAGTATTCAATTTATGATCAATAATCTTAATAGGCATGGATGGTTTTAAATTTAATGGCAGATCTTCGCTAAAAAGGTCTCTGATTTCTTCAACAGAATTGAAGTTGTTTGGATCATCAAAACTATCCATTTGCAATGATTGCAATCCAAGAAAAACAGAAGTTTGAAAATCTAAAATTTGATTGTTAATAAAAATTCTTTTTTTTAAAGTAAGGCATCGAAGCAACCAAATTGGAATTGCAAAGAAAATCTGTAAAAATAATTTTATTGCCATGCTATCTTTTATAATTCATTTATGAATGTAAGATTTTTATTATACTCGCTTGTTTTTCTTTCAGGATTTATATTTCCAAAAGTCCAGTTTGAGGAAAATAAAATATTAAATGTTGATGAAGCATTCATCATTAACTCAAGAATTTTAAAAAACAAGATTTTTATCTCTTGGGAGATTGAACCGGGTTATTACCTCTACAAAAAATCTATATCAATTACTGCGGGAAAAAATGTTCTAAAACATGAATATGATACAAAAAATGAATTAACCATATATGATGATTTCTTTGGAGAATCTTTGATTTTTAAGGATAAATTGAAGATTAATGCAAATTTGCCAAGTATTGATCTAAACAAAACTCATGATATTCAAATAATTTATCAAGGTTGCGCTGAGGATAAATATTGTTATCCAAAAAGAATAAAAAGCTTATAAAATCCTATAAGTTCGCCAAAAAAAACTATAATATCTATAAAAATGAAAGTATTAGTAGTACATGGACCAAACTTAAATCTTCTAGGTGTTAGAGAACCTGAGGTCTATGGTTCTAAAACAATGGAAGAAATTAATAAAGGTCTAAAAGATAGTGGGGCCGCCCATAATATTGAAGTTGAAACCTTCCAGAGTAATGCTGAACACGAAATAGTTACTAAGCTACAAGAATCAATGAATAATTTAGACTATATAATCATTAATCCTGGAGCTTTAACTCATACAAGTATTGCAATTCGTGACACGTTACTGGGTATCGGAGTCCCATTTTATGAGGTTCATATCTCTAATATCTTTGCAAGAGAAGAATTCAGACATAAATCATACTTTTCTGATATTGCTAATGGAGTAATTTGTGGGCTTGGAACTCAAGGATATGATCTAGCACTAAATCATATAATGGAAAGTTTTTCGGAAACAAAATAATGGATATTAGAAAAATCAAAAAACTTATAGAGATGCTTCAAGATTCAGACTTAAATGAAATTGAAGTCAAAGAGGGGGAGGAATCAGTCAGAATTGTAAGAGGAATTGTATCTTCTCAACAAACTCAACCATCAGCACCCATTTCTGATTCCATTATTGTTAATACTCAGGAGAATAAAAATGCTAATCTTGAGACAGGTTCATTGATTAAATCACCTATTGTAGGAACTTTTTATAGAAAACCAGCTCCAGACAAACCTCCTTTTGTTGAATTGGGTAGCAAAGTTAATGCTGGTGATGTAGTTTGCATTGTTGAAGCAATGAAAATGATGAATGAAATTAAATCTGAATTTTCTGGAGAAGTTTCTGCTATCAATGTAGAAGACGGCCAGCCAGTTCAATTTGATCAACCATTAATTGTCATAGACTAATGTCTAAAAAGATTTTGATCGCCAATCGAGGAGAGATTGCATTGCGAGCATTACGAGCATGCAAAGAACTCGATCTAAGTACAGTAGCAATTTACTCATCTGGTGATAAAGAGCTTAAGCATCTCAGGTTTGCAGATGAGACGGTTTGCGTTGGGCCTACAACTCCTCTAGAAAGTTATCTCAATGTTCCTGCGATCCTTTCAGCAGCTGAGTTGACTGGAACAGACGCTATATATCCCGGATATGGTTTTTTGGCAGAAGATTCTGACTTTGCTGAAAGATGCGAGGCAAGTGGATTTATATTTATAGGGCCCTCCTCAAGTGTTATTAAACAAATGGGAGATAAAATCACAGCAAAAAATCTTGCTGAAAAATCCAATATACCAACTGTTCCCGGTTTTAAAGGCAAAATTCCTACTTCAGAAAATGATTTATACAAAATTGCTGAAGAAGTTGGATATCCTTTAATGATTAAAGCATCTGCCGGAGGTGGAGGAAGAGGAATGAGGTTAGTGAGAGAGAAATCTGAATTAGTTTCTGCATTGATGCTTACCAAACAAGAGGCTAAAAATGCATTTGGAAATGACACTGTATATTTTGAAAAGTTTATACAAAATCCACGCCATGTCGAGATTCAAATCGTTGCTGATGGAAAGGGTAATGCTATTCATCTAGGCACAAGAGATTGTAGTATGCAAAGAAGACATCAAAAAATTATTGAAGAAGCTCCCGCCCTCGGTGTAAATAAAGAAGCCTTGAGCAAAACTCTTAACTCTTGCCTTGCACTTTGTAAAGATCTGAAATATTCAGGAGTTGGTACGTTAGAATTTCTTTATGAAGATGATAGATTTTACTTTATTGAAATGAATACAAGAATTCAGGTTGAACATCCTGTTTCGGAAATGATCACTGGATTTGATATTGTAAAAGCACAATTAAAAATAGCTTTAGATATGAAAATTGATCTTAACCAAGATGAAATTACATTCAGAGGACATGCAATTGAATGTAGGATTAACGCCGAGGATCCGGAAACTTTTATTCCTTCTCCGGGTGTCATAACCAAAATGCATCCTCCCGGAGGCTTTGGTGTGAGGTTTGATTCTCATATTTATTCTGGATACGTTGTGCCACCATATTATGATTCATTGATAGCAAAAATTATCACAACAGCAAATACCAGAGATTCCTGTATCAAAAGGATGCTAAGTGCGCTTGATGAGTTCTTTGCAGAGGGTATAAATACGAATCACTCTTTGCACCAAAAAATTTTAGAGGACGAAATATTTTGCAAAAATAAGCACAATATTAACTATTTAGAGGGATCTTTTTTAAAAAAATGAATTCTAAAGAATATAATCCTTCAGAAATAGAGGCCTTGATACAAGAATTTTGGGAAAAAAATGAATCCTACAAAGCTAAGCCATCTCAAACAAAAGAAAAATTCTATTGCTTATCAATGTTCCCATATCCTTCTGGGAAACTGCATATGGGCCATGTAAGAAATTATACGATTGGAGACGTAATTTCTAGGTTTAAAAGAATGCAGGGTTTTAATGTGTTTCAACCAATGGGATGGGATGCATTTGGCCTGCCAGCTGAAAATGCTGCAAATCAAAATAAAGTGGATCCACAAAGCTGGACTGAAGAAAATATTGAAAACATGAAGTTTCAATTACAAAAGCTTGGTTTTAGCTATGATTGGTCAAAAGAACTTAAAACATGTGATCCAAATTATTTTAGATGGGAGCAAGAGATTTTTACATTGCTTCATAAAAAAGGACTCGTATATCGAAAAAAATCTTTGGTAAATTGGGATCCTGTTGATGAAACAGTTCTTGCAAATGAGCAAGTAATTGATGGAAAAGGCTGGAGATCTGGTGCCACTGTTGAGCTAAAAGAAATTGATCAATGGTTTTTAAAAATTACTGATTATGCAGATGAATTGCTTTCTTCAATCGAAAATCTTGATTGGCCTGAAAATGTAAAATCTATGCAGAAAAACTGGATAGGTAAATCATTTGGTTCTGAAATAAAATTTTCTTTGCATAATAAGGATGAATTGACTGCTTTTACAACAAGAATTGATACTATTTATGGAGTAACATTTTTAGCAATTTCTCCAAACCATCCACTTGCACAAAATTTAGCAGACAAAAATAGTGAAATAAGTGACTTCATAAAAAAATGTAATGAAACAAAAATGGCTGAAGCTGAAATGGCAAAAGCAGAAAAACTGGGTTTCAAAACAAATTTAAAGGTAAAACATCCTTTCTTAAATATTGATCTAGATTTGTGGATCGCAAATTATGTCCTAATGGATTATGGAACAGGAGTAGTAATGGGAGTTCCTGCTCACGATGAAAGAGATTATGATTTTGCCCAAAAATATAATATTAATATTAAAAAAGTTATTGAAACTGATGAATTGCCATCTCCAAGTAAAGGTATTCTACTAGATTCAGATATTTTTACTGGACAAAGTTCTGATGTTGCAATCCAAAATATTAATAGTCATCTTGAAAAAAATGGAATAGGTAAAAGTATCGAGAATTTTAGATTGAGAGATTGGGGTGTTAGCAGACAGAGGTTTTGGGGTTGCCCTATTCCTGTTGTTTATGAAGATGGCGAGCCAAATTTTTTGGAAAAAAATGATCTCCCGGTAGTATTACCCAAAATAAAAGAGGGTAAATCTGTAAAGCCGTTAAGTCAAAACAAAGAATTTTTTAATTTAGGCTTAAATAAATTCCGTGAGGTTGATACTTTCGATACTTTTGTGGATTCATCATGGTATTACGCAAGATTTACATCAGCAAATAATAATAAAAAGGCATTTGATGATAATTCAGATTATTGGTTACCTGTTGATCTTTATATTGGCGGTATTGAGCATGCAATATTACATCTTTTATATTCTAGATTTTTTCACAAAGCAATGAGAGATATTGGTCTTGTTAAGGGCGATGAGCCTTTCAAAAAACTCCTTACACAAGGCATGGTTCTAAAAGATGGGCATAAAATGTCAAAATCAAAAGGTAATACTGTTGACCCTCAAGAATTTATTGATAAATACGGAGCTGATACTATAAGACTATATATGATGTTTACTTCGCCACCCGAGCAATCTCTTGAATGGTCAGATACAGCGATTGAAGGCTCATTTAGATTTTTAAAACGTGTATGGAGTCTTGTTTCAAAAAGAGAAAAATTTACTGGTAAGGAGCCTAAAGAGTTTACAAAGATTGAACTGCAGCTTCGACAAAAAAGTCATATGACTTTAAAAAAAGTTACTAATGATTACTCAGATAGAAATTCATTTAATACAGCAATAGCTTCTGTTATGGAATTATTAAATTCAATCCCAGAGTCCTTTAAAGAAAATGATGCAAGCAACGCAGAAAAGTTTTGTCTTGATGAGGTTATTAAATTTACCTTAAAAATGTTATCGCCTATTGTTCCTCACATAAGTCTTTATTTATGGAAAACTTATACAAAATCTGATGAAGATGATTTTGAAAATTCTTGGCCAAAATTTAATGAAAATTTTATAAGGCTAGATAATTTTCAACTTATTATTCAAGTGAATGGCAAAGTAAGGGGAAAAGAAAATATTTCTATTAGCGAGGATCAATCTAAAATAGAGGAATTGGCTAAAGCTAATCAAAATGTTAAAAAAATTCTAGCTAACCAGCCTATAAAAAAGGTAATCTATATAAAAGAGAAACTTATTAACTTTGTAATTTAACAATGAACTATATAACGCCTTTTGATGACTACCCTATTCACCAAGTTGCAGAACCCATAACAATTCCAGGTCCATCAGATAGAAACTTCTATGATAGATATTTTTTTAATGGTTTAGATCCTATAAATGAATATATTTTTGAAATTGGTATAGGCATATATCCAAATAGACATATTGTTGATGCTCATTTCAGTATATCTCATAAAGGAAAGCAATACTCATTTCATGCAAGTCAACGCTTAAATAAAAATAGAGTTCCTATAATCGTGGGTCCAATGACTCTGATAATAGATGAGCCAATGAACAAACTAACTTTTAGCCTTAAAGATCCAGATAAAAAACTTAGTTGTAATCTTCAATTTTCGGCAAATTCAGTGGCTCATCAAGAACCAAGATCAATTTTAACTGAAGGCACTAGAACAATAATGAATACGATTAGATTTACTCAATTAGGTAAATGGTCAGGTTTAATTTCTACTGAAGACGGAGAAATTAAAGCAGATGCAATTTTTGGAACTAGAGACAGATCTTGGGGAATTAGACCAGTCGGCGAACAAGAAGGAGGTGCTCCGGGAATGCTTAATGAAGAACCTGGAGTTTACTGGTGTTGGGCACCCATACACTTCGACGATTTTTGTACTCAATTTGGTACCTTTGAAGATAATGATGGAAATTCTACGCAATTGTCTGGTCATAAATTACCGCTTTATCAAGATATGTCTGCCATACCAGATAAAATTGAAGTCGAGACAATTTATTCACTAAGCCACAAAGTAAAATGGAAAAAAGGAACCCGCTGGTCAACAGGTGCAAATATTTCTGGGATGCTGGCCAATAATGAAGAGTTTAATTTAGAACTTGAAACAATGGGTCCAATTTTCTTTTGTAAGGGAATTGGCTATCAACACGATGAATGGAAACATGGTATTTGGAAAGGAGAATCTGCCACTGGTTATGAAGTCTGGGACTTAGCAGAAATTGATCCAGGTGATTACACTTTTTTTCATACTCATCAAATTGTTAAAGCAAAACTTGGCTCTGAAGAAGGCTTTGGAATGCTTGAAAATTTAGTTGTTGGAAGGCATGATCCATCTGGCTTTGAAGATTTCTTTGATGGAGCAAAGTAAACTTAGAAGGTATTTTTTAATACTTTTCTCTATTATATTTCTAGTATCTTGCCAATATGGCTTAATTGAGGAACGCAAAATTCATTTTAAAGAAATTCAATTTTCTTCAAACATACAGGATTCATTCAAAAAGAAGTCAAAAAAATATTTTATTAAAAGTTTTGAAAAAAAATTTCTAAGTTTAAAAATTTCAAGCCTTCAATTTCAGAAAAAAAATTACTATGGTGGCTCTGCAGCGAGAGCTAAGCAAATAGAAATAGTAGGAGTTTTAAACTATAGCTTTCAAAATGATGCAACTAGTAAAAATGGTTTTTTAAAAACCTCCGGATGGATTCCAATTAATGAAGAAAATCCGCAAGCTGAAATTATGGCTCAGAAAGAACTAATTGATGAATTAGAGGATATTCTGCTTCATCAACTAATGCAGGAGTATTGGTTAATTGAAAGTTAATTTCATAAATTTTTCAGATTCTAAAGATCATAGACATTTTCTCCTTATAGGGAATGAACTTGTCCTGAAACAAGAAGTTACAAATTCTATTTTAAATACACTAGAAAAAAATGGTTTTAAAGAAAGAATAACCTTATATCAGGACGACATGGATCAAATGCAAGAGATAATTTCTAAAAACTTGGGAGGCTCCTTATTTCAGGAGAATCTTATTATTCATATAAAACATGCCTCTGGAAAATTTCCTGAAAAGATTAAATCAATTCTTGAAAATGAAAATATTTATCAAGCTCAAAGTATATCAATCATAATCGACTCTTGTATTGAAAAAACTCCAGCAAGTGGTGAATGGATAAAAAGCTTTGATTGTAATGGAGTAATAATTAGCTGCGTCAAGCTCAAGCAGGCAGAAGAAAAAATGTGGCTAAAACGACAATTGGAATTCTTGCCAAAAGATTTATTGCCTCTTTTTGGAGGTTCGATATTTCAAAATAATGAGTCAAATCTTTTAGGTCAAAAAAATGAAGTTGCTTTACTTAAACTTTTATTTTTAAGTCATGAAAATGCACAAAACATAGAAACCGATCACATTATTTTTGGAACTGGGATCAGCGCATTTGAATTGGAAGATTTATTAATAACACGAAACTTTAAAAAAGCGCTTGAAACCATTAATTACATGAGGGATCATGATCGTCAAAATTCAGCTCCCATAATCTGGATTATAGCGAAAGTTATTAATTCATGCCTCAACTCATTACAAGCAAGTAATCAAAACTCCGCATTGACTAATAATGGAGTATGGGCATCTAAAATCAAATATTACAAAGACTTAATCAAAAAAGCAGAAATAGAAGAATTCATGAGTTTAAACAAGGAAATATTAAAAATTGATCTAATAAATAAAGGTATTCTTAAAGCTGAGACTTGGGAACAAATCGAACGAGTTATGCTGATGCTTCAAGATGCAACTTCATTGCAGAATTAAATACCCTTAGAATATGTTTAAATCCCTGATAATGTGAATTAAGTTTATATTTTGTTCCCATTAATTTTTTAAGAGGTAAAATTCCTTTTGTGGAGCTTGTAAGCCATATACATGGAGACTGATCAAAATCTTGTATGGAGCAATTGCCCTCTTTAACAAGAAATGGGGTTTCTTTTAATGCATCAATTAAGATTGCTCTAGTTATTCCTGGTAGAATATTTTCTGTAAGTGAAGATGTCCTGATTGTGCCATTGGAGTCAAAATAAAACACATTACTTGCTCCAGCTTCTGTCATCAATCCATCTCTATGCATAACAACTTCAGTACAGCCAGATGACTTTGCTTCATTCATAGCAAGAACATTACCAAGTAATGAAGTTGATTTAATATTGCATTTTCCCCACCTATAATCTTCACATAGCATCGCACTAATGGCTGAAGAGGGAAAATCAGTAAAGATCGCATATCCAAATCTTTCTATTTCTAGAGAATCTTCATAGAGATGAGATCTTATTGAATCAATGCCTCTTGAAATTTGATAATAAATATAACCATCTTGGTCGATAAAAGACTTTTCAAGTTTTTTTAAATCAGAATAGATAATTTCAAAATTAATATCTAAATCCATTAGAAGAGCACTGGTTTTAATTCGATCAAAATGCTTCTGAAAACATAATGGCTTTCCTAAAAAATAAGGTATGACCTCGTAGATACTATCTGAGAAAGTATAAGCACGTGATAACGGAGAAACTTTAACTGCACTCAAAGGATTTAATTTGCCTTGATATATTGCTTGGATTTCAGTCATTTTAGTCAAACGAAAATAGACTCATTATCCAAAAGATCAAACGAGACCATAATCTACCAAAGAAACCTTTTGCTTCAACAGATTCAATGGCAATAAGTGGAGCAGAGAAAATCACAGTTTCATCTGAAATGAATTCTATATCTCCAATTTTATCGCCTTTTTCTATTGGAGCTTGAACATTATTTTTAAATTTATAATTTGCTTTAATATTTTTGAAATCTGATCGAGGTAAAGTTAATAAAACATCTTCATTTGTTCCCAATGCAACTATTTCTGCCTTCCCACCCCATACTTTCGCAGAAGTGATTTCTGTATTTTTTTTAATTAAGCTCTGTGTTGTAAAAAATCTAAACCCATACTCAAGAAGCCTTTGAGATGATATTAATCTTTCATTTTCAGAGGGGCTTCCAGCTATAACTGTTATTAGTCTCATATCATTTCTTTTGGCAGAAGATATTAAGCAATACCCAGCAGACTCAGTATGTCCTGTTTTAACTCCATCTACAGAATCATCTCGCCATAAAAGTTTATTTCGATTTAATTGTCTAATTCCACTAAAAGTAAACTCTTTCTCTTTATAGGTTGCATAATGATCGGGAAAGTTTTTGATCATAGCCTGGGTCAAGCTAGCTAAATCCCTTGCAGAGGAAAAATGATTTGGATCGCTCCATCCAACAGCATTTTGAAATAGAGTATTGCTTAAACCTAATTCAGAAGCATATGCATTCATAAAATCTACAAAACCTTCTTCTGATCCTGCTACATATTCAGCCATTGCTACAGATGCATCATTTCCAGATTGGATTATTATGCCTGCGAGTAAATCACGAACTGAAATCCTCTTACCAGCCTCGATAAACATTTTAGATCCTCCCGTTTTCCATGCTTTTTCACTAATTAGAACTTTATCATCAAGGCTAAATGCTCCGCTCGCAATTTGATCTGCTACAACATATCCAGTCATAACTTTAGTCATACTTGCTGGTGAGATTTGATTATCTGCATTAAATTCGGCAATAACTTTTCCTGTATTTGCCTCGAGCAATATGTAACTATCTAGATTTAACTTAGGCGCTTTTGGAACCATGGACTGAGCCATGGCTCCAATACAAAAAGTCAGAAGAATAAAGAAGTAAATAGTTTTTTTCATTGATACATATCTTAAAATTTTAATGATAAATCATACACGGCTTTTGCATAAAAATGACTACGATTATATTTAGTTATAGCAATAAAATTGTCATCGCCAATAAAATATAAGTCCTTTGACTTTTTTAATAAAAGAATCTGTCCAGATTTTAGAGTAGCTGTCTTTTTAAGATTATTCAAAGAAACGAGCTCCTCTAATTTTAAATTATTGCCTAATGCAATTGATTCAAGGCTATCTCCTTTTTTAACAATATATTCCTCTTCAGATACTTCTGAGAAATATAGAGGAATAAATTTTTTAAAATTGTCCTTATATTCGTATGTCTTATTAACCTTATTTAATTCAACTTGAGTAACTATTGCGCCATCTTTCTTCCAACCATGAATTTTAAGGTAATTGGCAATACTGGCTACTGCATCTGGAACCGAATTGAATAAATCAGCATAACCATCGCCATCATAGTCTATTGCATAAGCTCTATAACTTGAAGAAATAAACTGACCATACCCCATAGCTCCAGCGTATGAGCCTTTAATTGAGCTTATATCAAAGTTGTTCTCTCTTGTTAAAATAAAAAATTGGATCAATTCACTTTTAAAAAACTTAGATCTTCTAGGAAAATCAAATCCAAGTGTAGATAAACTATCTAAAACTTTATAACTCCCTTTTATCTTTCCATATCTTGTTTCAACACCTAAAATTGAAGTTATGATTTCCTTTGGAACCCCGAATTCTCTTTCAACTTTTTCAAACAATTCTAAGTTTTCGCTAATGAATTTTTTTCCATTAGCAATTCGGTTTTCTTCTAAAAAAAGTTTTTTATAGCGATCCCAGGTCCAAGTAAACTCAGCTGGCGCTGACATTGATTCTAGAATTTTATCTTGTTTTTTTGCCGACTGTAATGTTTTTATGACAAAGTTTTTATCAAAATTATATTTTGATACTAATTCCTTTATTATTTCTTGCGCCTCAGGATGATTTGAGTAATCACTTATAGCAAAGTTACAGAAAAAAAATATTAATACTAAAAAATATTTCATTGGGGCAAGAATTTTTTATGTGTTCCCATAGATATAATTATGCCAAAAGAGAAAAATAATGATATCAAAGAAGAACCTCCCATACTGATGAATGGAAGAGGCATACCCACTATTGGAAGTAAACCGACCACCATACTCAAATTAATTATCAAATTTGAAGCAAAAGTAAGACTTATTCCTCCTATAACCAGTCTGCAAAATCTATCTCTTGCATTTAAAGCTAAGTAAAAACATCTAAGTAATATAAACAAATAAATAGTTAGCAATAAAAGGACGCCAAGAAAACCAAATTCTTCTCCAATTACAGAAAAAATAAAATCAGTTTCTGTTTCTGGAAGAAAGTTTAATTGCGTTTGAGAGCCTTCTCCAAAACCTTTACCAAATATTCCTCCAGAACCAATTGCAACTTTTGATTGAGTAATATTCCAGCTTGCACCAAAAGGGTCAGAATCAGGATTAAAATATGTTGCTATTCGTTGACGCTGAAATGGTTCAAGAAGAATGTTCCAAATGAAAGGAGAGCTGATAATTAAGAATATAAGTGACCCTCCTATAAAGCTCCAACTAAGCCCCGACAGAAATAATACAAAGATACCTGATAAAGCCACAATTACAGCAGTACCTAAGTCGGGTTGTCTATACACTAGGAAAAAACAACAAAAAATAATTATGATACTGATTAGCACCTCTTTGCGTTGGATGGGTAACTTTTTATTAAATAGAAAATTTGCTAAGAAAATTGGCAATGCTATCTTAAGCATTTCAGATGACTGAAAGGAAATAGATCCAATCCTAACCCATCTTTGTGCTCCATTTATCTCAGGCCCAAAAAAATATGTTATGCCTAATAAAAATAATGCAAAAAGCAATATCATCAATGACATTCTTCTAAAAATATCAGGATCTGGTTGGCTTATTCCAATCATAAAAATCAAGCCACCAATAACAAAAATAAGCTGTTTGAATACCATATTGACATCACCATTGGATGCTGAGAATAAAAAAAATAGACCTAGTGCTGATAGGAAAAAAATGCTAAAAAATAGATAAGGATCGAAGTATATTTTTTCAAAATAATTACTCATTAATTAAACTTTTTAATACCTCAATTGCAACCGGTCCGGCTACTGCTCCTCCACTCTCTCCATTCTCAATAACAACGGAAACTGCATATTTTGGATTAGGCATTGGACCAAAAGCAATAATTATTGAATGATCTCTCAATAGCTCAGCACTCCTTACTTCTAGATAGGCTTCCTTGCTATCTAAACTTACTAGTTCTGCTGTGCCTGATTTTCCTGCAACTTGAAAATTTTTGAGATCACGAATACTGCTTGCAGTTCCATAATCGCTTTCAATCACTCCTAATAGAGCATTATGCATCTTATTCCAATCTAAACTACTAAAACCTTTTTGCTCCCAAAATATTGAAGATTTTTTTTGTTTATCAAGAATGGCTAATGATGCTTTTTCAATCTTTCCCTTTGTAGCCAAGATAGATGCATAATTTGCTAATTGCATAGGGGTTGCAATTAAATACCCTTGCCCAACACCTAAATTAACAGTATCACCTTTAACCCAGCCAGTATTCATTTTGCTGTATTTCCATTCAGGTGTTGGAACAAAGGCTTGATCTTCATCAAAGCAGTCAAAGCAAACTTTCTGTCCAAAACCTAAGCTATTGAGATGCTCTGATAATTCGTTGATATCAGATTTATATGCAAGAGAAAAAAAGAAAGTGTTTGAGCTAACAAGCATTGCCTTCCTTAAATTCACTTTTCCATGTCCACCTTTTAGCCAACCTCTATAAATCCTTCCAGTTTCAGGCAAAGTAAAATAGCCTGGATCTTTGATTTCAAAATTCCAATCAATGATGTCCCGAGATAATCCATACATACCAATCGCTGGTTTAATTGTTGATGCAGGTGGATATCTTCCTTGAAGAGCTCGATTAAAAAAAGGTTTCTCAGAATTATTTATCAGATCTTTAAATTCACTTTCACTCATTCCATTTGATAACCTATTTATCGAGTATGAAGGAGAACTGTATAAAACATTAATACCTGAAGATTGAAGGTCTATTGCAACAACTGCTCCTCTTCTGTTGCCGATATATTCAGCAGCACTTTTTTGAGCATCAATATCTAAGTATGTAAATAGATCAGAGCCTTTTTTTGGTTGAGAAGCCTCAAGCTCCTTAATGAATTGGCCCCTAGCATTCATTTCATAGACTTTCTTTCCATGACTACCCCTTAGTTGATAATCATATGTTTCCTCAAGCCCAGTTTGCCCAGTTATTAGGCCATGAGCATAATTCAACTCAACATCTTTCCAATGGCTTCGGGGAATTTCAGGCATACTTTTAAAATCGCCCTCTGTAATTGAGGTATATCCAAGAACATGTGAAAAGATATCTGGATGATCGCTTATCCGCCTGTAACGCTTTGCTATAAAAACATTTTTAAAATTAAAACTTCTAACGTTAAATCTAGCAATCTCACGCTGTGTAAGATCTTTTTTTAAAACAAGCTCTTTATTAATGAAGGCTTTATCTTTATAAAATTTTCTATATCTTGTTTTTTCTATATCAGAGAGAAAAATTACAGGCTCTATTTCTTCTAGAAATAAATCTAAATCAATGATCAGGTTTGGATTTGTTATTAAATCAAATGTTGGTTCATTTCTGACCAAGTATCTTCCTTTCCTGTCAAAAATTTCTCCTCTGAGAGGTTGTATGGGAACAACATAATTTTTATTTTTCAAAGCAGCTAATTGATAATCTGAATAGCCAGATATCTGCAATGAAAAAACTTTTATTAATATAGCTAGAAAACTTAAGATCACAACTCCAAAAAGCAAAATTGCCCTTGAAGAAAAATTGTTTTTTTCTAACTGTCTCTCTTCAAAAATCATTATTTATGATAAGGATGATTTCTATTAATTGCACTTGCTCTAAAAATTTGTTCTATTAAAAGTATTTTAAAAAGCCTATGAGGGAATGTAAGATCAGAGGCAGAAATTGTTAAGTCAGATATTTTGATAAGTTCCTCAGACAATCCAAAAGCACCACCAATTACAAAATTTATTTTTTTCCCAAGATCTGATTTCTCTTTAATTAAATTTGCAAATTCAATACTGCTCATTCTTTTACCTAACCTATCGCACAAAATTAAAAATGCGTCATGATCAATTTTCTTTAAAATTTCTTTCTCCTCATTTATTAATACAGATTTTTCTGTCATAGATTTTGTAGATAAAGGTTTTACTTCAATATGATTGATATCAAAATGATTTGGGAGTTGTTTAGAATAAAATTCAATTGCTTTCTTTTCCCAATCAGCAGGTTTGTGACTCACAGTAATTATTTTGCATTTCATTATGCTGAAACTAGAGTTTTCTCACCCCACAAACCCTCTAAATCATAAAATTCTCTAGCATCTTGCTGCATAATGTTTACTATTACATCTCCGCAATCTACTAATATCCACTCAGAATCTTCTTGACCTTCAATTCCAATTACATGATAGTTTGAAAGTTTAATTGATTCTAGCAACTTGTTTGAAATAGCTTTAGCATTTGTTGATGAGGATGCAGTTGCGATGATAAACCAATAAGCAAAGTCTGATATATCCTTGATATCTAAAATAAGAATATTTTGAGCTTTCAGGTCTTCTAGAACCTTGTAACAAATTGTTTTGAGATCAGTAGATTCCATATAATTAATACACAATATAATGTGTTTTTAAATTCTTTAAAAAAAATTTATTTTTATGTCTATACTTAAAATTCAGAATATCTAACTTGCAAAAATAAATCTATCAAATATTAAAATTTATACCTTCTTTCGATCAATCTTTTGTTTATGATATAGACATGGACCTAATAAATTCATCTTTAATTTGGTTTTCTGATAATCCTGGGATTCTTGTTAGCCTAGGCATTTTTTCTATCTTTATCTTTCTATTTAGCATTATTGGGATTAGTTGGTTTATAGCTTATATACCCGAGGATTATTTTTTGGGTTCTAGAAGGCAGCCTATAAAATGGGTAAAAAATATGCCTACTTTAAGATTTCTATTCTTGTGCGTAAAAAATTTTTTTGGCATTTTGCTTATTTTAGGAGGAATTTTGATGCTTGTACTTCCTGGTCAAGGCTTCCTGACCATTGTGACAGGATTGATATTAATAAACTATCCAGGAAAATTTAAATTAGAGCAAAAAATTGTTTCTATGCCCTCAGTTTTTAAAGCACTAAACTGGATACGAATAAAAGCAAATAAAGCTCCTCTAAAAAGAAATTCCATATCTCAATAAAGTAAAATAAAGGTTAAAATTTTTTGGTGCCATAATGAAAATTGAGAATAAAAAGTGGGTTCTTAAAGAAAGACCAAAAGGTCTTGTAAAAAGTTCAGATTTTGAATTAATAACTGAGCAACTTACTGAAATTAAATCAGGTGAAATTCTACTTGAAAATATTTATCTATCATTTGATCCTACTCAAAGAGGTTGGCTGAATGATGAGCCTGGTTACCTTCCCCCAGTTCAAATAGATGAAGTTGTAAGATCCGGTGGTATAGGTCGTGTAATTAAATCAAAGAATTTAGAATATAAAGAGGGTGAATTAGTATTTGGATTAGTTGGATGGCAAACCCACTGCGTGACTAAAGCTACTGCTGATGAAAGATTTAGGGTAATACCAGAAATTCTTCCCATACCTACCATGTTAAATGTTTTAGGTTCTACTGGAATTACAGCCTACTATGGATTGGTTGAGCTTGGAAACCCAAAAGCTGGAGAGACAGTTTTAGTTTCAGGTGCGGCAGGTGCTACAGGATCTGTTGTTGTTCAAATTGCTAAGTTAAAAGGATGTAATGTAATTGGTATAGCAGGTGGAGAAGAAAAATGTAAGTGGCTTAAAGAAATCGGAGCGGATGATGTTATAGACTATAAAAATTCAAATGTTAATGCAGAATTATTGAAACTAGCAAAAAAGGGAATTGATATATATTTTGATAATGTAGGAGGTGAAATTCTTGAATCAGTTCTCAACTTAATTAATATCAACGCACGAATTCTTCTTTGTGGAGGAATTTCTTCTGGCTATGATGGAACTACTATTACGGATGGTCCAAAAAATCTCTTCTCGCTAATTATTAAAAGAGCAACTATGCAAGGTTTTCTTGTTCTTGATTATCTACCTAAATCAGAAAAGGCGATTGAGGAAATAGCAATGTGGGTAATCGAGGGCAAAATTAAACATAGAGAAGATATTCAAGAAGAAATTGAAAATTGTCCTCAAACTCTTAATAGATTATTTACAGGAGAAAATAGAGGAAAACAATTGCTTAAAATTTAAGCAGAGTTTTCTGAGATTTGATTCACTAATTTTGCAAGAATATTCATCCGTTGCCTAGAATCAAATGCCTCTAGTAATGCTTGTTTTTGAAAAGGTGAAATTGGAATCAATCCTGCTAAATGATAACTAACAGATTCTGCAGACAATAGGTCTATCTCTATGGGCAGTGATTTAACTTGAGGATGTTCTTTAAGCTGAGTTAATACATTTATTAATTCAGGGAATTTTGCTAATACTGCTTGATCATCAACTACGGGCTCTGCAATTGGAGAAATACAGGCATAATGCAGACCAGATTCCACTTGCTCAACAGATTTTATTGAAACTTTTTGACTGCCTTTTACTGTGATTCCTAGTAATCCATTTGGTAGTTGATTGAAATCAATAATTTCTACATAAGTCCCTTGAGACATAAAACTTTCTCCTGATTTATTGTTATTACGAAGAATAATAACAAAGCCAGTCTCAGTGCTCATACAATCTTTAACCATTGAGAGATATCTAGGTTCAAATATTTGAAGAGCTTGAATAGTTCCAGGAAGTACAACTAGTTCTAAAGGAAACACTGGATGTTTATTTTGTTTTGATAAGTTCAATTACTGGCTCCGATATTTTTTTACTATCTTTATTACTCATTATTAGAATAACATCAAATTTATCAATACAATTTCTTAAATCTTCTACAAGAGATTCAATAGAAGTATGCTCAAATTCTTTATTTTTTTTACCAGACAGATTTAACCAAAAGACTTTTTCAATCTCAGAAGCACTTTTATACAATTTTTCTCCATGATGCCCCTGAGACATTGTATTGGAACCAAGCTCAATAATTGCTAAAATTTTTTGTGATGAGAAATGAATGATTGCGGCCTGAATTGTTTTGGAAATAGCGGTTGGGTGATGTGCAAAGTCATCAATCACTGTTTTAGAGTCTTCTTGGAAGACAATTTCAAATCTTCTTTTTACTCCTTGCGAATTTTTAAGGGCTTCAAAAGATTTCTTAGGTTGAATTCCATGCAAAAAAGCGCAATAAATAGCTATTACAGCGTTATTTAAATTGTGATGACCACGCATTGGAAGATGATTTAAATCAAATTTTTCATTTCCGAAATAGATAGCATTATCCTCCATTGAGAGTTTAATGTTATCTGAACTACCTAATTTATGTGTTTTAGACCAACAACCCATATCTATTAACTTAAGAATATTATTCTCTTCTTTATGAAATAGGATATTGCCATTTTCGGGAACTGTTCTGATAACATGATGAAATTGTTTCAAAATATCTGATATATCATGAAATATGTCTGCATGATCAAACTCAATATTATTTATTATTAAAGTATCTGGATGGTAATGAATAAATTTTGACCTTTTATCAAAAAAGGCTGAGTCATATTCATCCGCTTCAACAATAAAAAAATCTGATGAGCCTAAACTCGCTGATCTATTAAATGAATTACTAACACCCCCAATCAAAAAACCAACATCAATATCTTGAGACTTAAAAATTTCACAAAGTAAAAATGATGTTGAAGTCTTTCCATGTGTTCCTGAAACAGCTATTACAGTTCGATCTGCAATAAGCTCACCAAGCATTTTAGGACCAGAAGTATATTCAAGTTTGTTATTTAAAATATATTCAACTGATGGGTTGCCTCTGCTCAAGGCATTGCCAATCACATACAAATCAGCAGAAGGTAAATCTGATTCCTTATAGCCCTGAATCATTTCAATGCCAACTAAATCAAGCTGATCTGACATAGGAGGATAAAATTGCTTATCACTACCAGAAACTGTATATCCTTTTTCAATAAGAATTTGTGCAAGCCCTCCCATGAAGGTCCCACAGATGCCTAATATATGAATTTTCATTTTTAAATATTTATAGGTAACATTTGGTACCATAGACCATATTTATTAATTTATAAACTAATGAAAAAAAATGCACTTTATGCTCAATCTGGCGGCGTTACATCTGTTATTAATGTTTCTGCAAGTGCTGTAATTTTAGAAGCTAGAAAATCATCAAAAATTGGAAAGGTTTTTGCTGGTAAAAATGGAATCTTGGGAGTACTCAGAGAAGAATTAATAGATACATCTAAGGAATCAAAAAAATTTATTGAAAGTTTACAACTCCGTCCTGGTGGAGCATTTGGTTCATGCAGATATAAATTAAAAAGTATTGAAGAAAATACAAAAGAATATGAAAGATTAATTGAAGTTTTTAGAGCGCATAATATTGGTTATTTTTTTTATAATGGAGGAAATGATTCTGCAGATACTGCATTAAAGATTTCTCAAATTAGCAAAAAACTAAATTATCCAATCCAATGTATTGCAATACCTAAAACCGTTGATAATGATCTTGCTGTTACAGACTGCTGTCCAGGATTTGGATCAGTAGCCAAATATGTAGTTACTTCTACTATTGAAGCTGCACTTGATGTTGAGTCAATGCATGAGAGTTCTACAAAAGTTTTTATCCTTGAGGTTATGGGAAGACATGCCGGCTGGATAGCCGGCTCAAGCTGCTTAGCAAAAAATAGTCATCCCGGAGCGCCTCATATAATCTTGCTGCCCGAAATAAGATTTAATCAAACTAAGTTCTTAGCCAAAGTAAGACAGACAGTTAAAAAAAATGGATTTTGTGTGATTGTTACATCAGAAGGAATCAAGAATTCAAAAGGAAAATTTTTAGCTGAATCAGATTCAAAAGATGCATTTGGTCATAGTCAACTTGGAGGTGTAGCACCTCGTTTAGCAGATCTAATTAACAAAAAATTGAAGTTAAAAAATCACTGGGCCGTAGCTGACTATCTTCAAAGAAGCGCAACTCATTTATCATCAGGTGTAGATAGAGCTCATGCCTATGAGGTTGGTAAAAAAGCAGTGGAATATGCTATGGAAGGACTAAATGGAGTAATGCCAGTTATCAAACGCAAAAGTTCCACACCATATAAATGGGAAGTTATTCCTGCGCCATTAACAAAAATTGCAAATGTAGAGAAAAAACTACCAGCTGGATTTATTACCAAAGATGGATTTAGTATGACAAATAAAGCGTATAGTTACTTTCAACCACTTATCAAAGGAAAGATAGAAGAGGTAAAAAATATAAATTTTCAGGCTGGAAAAATGCAAATGGCATCGAAAAAATTAAAGACCTGGAGATAAAACTAATGGTTGAATCTAAAATGAATTGAGCTGACTTATAATTCTTTTTAATTCATTTTTTAAAATTAGCTTGTCTTCTTCATTCAAAAACGATCCAAAATAAAACCTCTTCCCTTTAGATTGAAAACAAAATTGATTTGAGTTGTACTGATCCATCTCCACCTCAAGAACAACAAAGCTTCTATACTCCTCCCAGCTCTTTTCTTTAATTAGCCTTCCTTTCTCTAACTTAATCTTTTCATTAGAAATATAAATAATTTCTTTTTGCTGACTCCAGCGGAAACTTATATAAAAACAAATAAAAACGATGATGACCTCTAGACCTGCAAATGGAAGAATTAATGCGGTGCCCATGATAAGAAAAAAAACTCCGATAGCTAAACAAATAAAAGCTAAGCTACCTAAAAAAATTATTCGGCTCCACCCTCTTAAAGAATAATTGGGAGAAATCTCTATTAAAAAATTATTTTCTGTAGTTTCTTCAATCCTAATCATATTACAATGGTTTACATGGTCACCAGAACAGATTTTAACCGATATATGATGCCGACATACAAGCCGGCTGAGTTTATTCCCTCAAAAGCAAAAGGGTCTTGGGTCTGGGACAAAAAAAATAAAAAATATATAGACTTTGCATCTGGAATAGCAGTTTCTAGTTTAGGTCATTGTCACCCAATTCTAAATAAAGCTTTAGCGGATCAATCCAAGAAAATTTGGCACCTTTCAAATTTACTGACCAATGAACCTGCTCTTAGATTGGCTAAAATTTTCTGCAAACATACTTTTGCAGAAAAAGTATTTTTTGCTAATTCGGGTGCAGAAGCAGTAGAGGGCGCTATTAAAACTGCCAGAAAATATGCTTATGAAAATATAAATAAAAAGAAAAATGAAATAGTCTCCTTTTCGGATGCCTTTCATGGACGAACAATGATGGCAATTGCGCTCAATGGCTCAGATAGATTTGTTAAAGGGTTCGGACCAATGCCAGGAGGTATTAAGAATCATCCATTTAATGAAACAAAAAATCTAGAGAAGATTATTACAAAAAATACCGCCGCGGTTATTGTGGAACTTGTTCAAGGTGAAGCTGGGATAATAAAAGCTAAAAAAGAATTTATACAAAAAATTAAAGCCCTTTGCAAAAAGAATAAAGCGCTAATTATTATAGATGAAGTGCAATCTGGAGCTGGCAGAACAGGAACTTTATTTGCCTATGAACAATTTGCAATAAAACCAGACATAATGTGCTGTGCAAAGGGTATAGGTGGAGGAATACCTATTGCTGCCATCCTCACTTCAACAAAAATAGCTGAATGTATGCAACTTGGATCTCATGGAACTACTTTTGGTGGTAATCCTCTTGCCTGTGCAGTTGCTGAGAAAGTAATGATCATGCTTACAAAAAAAAAGTTATTAAACGGAGTTAAGAAAAAAGAAAAAATCTTTTTAAATGGATTAAAAAGCATAAATAAAGATTTTAAGTGCTTTAGTGCTATTAGAAGTTCTGGGCTTTGGATAGGTTGCAAATTAAATATTACTGAAAATTTTAACTTGGATACCGTTATGCAAGGTTGTTATGAGAAAGGTCTTATGATTTTAAAAGCTAATGATAATACAATTCGGATAGCCCCTAGTCTTATTATTGAAGATGACTTAATCTTAAAAGGATTAAAAATTTTGAGAGATGTTATTGAGGGGCTGCATCCTTAGATTTTTCAATCTCTTCTAACTTTATCATTCCGTTATATCCAGCAGGCAATACCCTACCTCGCTTTGCTCTAGAGGAAATATATTCCTCCAATTCTTTGATCGTCCAAGTCTTACCTCCAGTTTTTCCGTCATGATGAATATGAAGCTTGCTATCCTCAGCTAAACAACAAACATCCATCATAAATTCAGATTTCTCCTTAAAAGCTTTAGTCGAAATACTTATTAACTTATTTCCTTTACCTTTTGGAAGAATAGGTAATTCGTCTATCGGAAAAATTAACATTTTATTACTTACTTTTCCTTTACTGTCTTGTGACGAAAAAGTTGCTGCAACAAATTTATGATTTTTATTAATAGCAACAGGAGAAATTACACGTGATCCTTCAGGCGTCTTCATAAATTGCTTACCTTTTTTTTGATTTGAAATCGCATTAGATAAATAACTTATAAAACCAAATCCAGCAGAATTAGAAATTAATATCATTGATTCCTCTGTTCCAATTGCAACCCCTTCAAAAGTAACTCCTGACTCAGCAATCACTCGACCGGTTAAAGGTTCTCCCATTCCTCTAGCAGATGGTAAAGAATGTGCTTGAAGAGAAAATGTCTTGCCGCCTGAATCAAAAAAAACAGCTGTTTGATTATTCCTTCCTTTAGCATAATGTTGTAATTTATCCTCCCCTCTGAAGGCTAGACCTCCTGCATCAACATCATGCCCCTTGGCAGATCTAATCCATCCAGCTTTGGATATAATTATTGTGACTGCTTCCGATGTAACCATTTCTTCTTCAGAAAATGCTTTTGCATCTGAAGAATCCTCAATAGGAGAATTACGATCATCACCAAAATTCTCCTTAATTTCCTTTAACTCTTTTTTAATATATGTTTTTAATCTGGATTTAGATTTTATAATCTTCTCAAGTTCATCGCGCTCTTTCTTTAACAAGCTTTTTTCTTCCTCAAGTTTAATTTGCTCAAGTTTTGCTAACTGTCTTAAGCGAATCTCTAATATTGCATTTGTTTGAATCTCAGAAATTTTAAAAGTTTTCATCAATTCTCTTTTAGGCTCGTCACTGTTTCGTATTATTTTAATTACTTTATCTAGGTCAACATAAACTATGAGCAAACCTTCCAAAATATGTATTCTGTCGTCTACTTGATCTAACCTATGTTCTAATTTTCTTAGAACAGTTTGTTGTCTAAACTTAAGCCATTCTGAAATCAAATCCTTAAGAGCAAATACTCTTGGAGATCCTTTTAAACTTATTAAATTCATATTTGAACGATAATTCTTTTGTAAATCAGTGGTAGCGTAGAGATGATTCATAACCTCAGGAGCATTAATTCGGTTAGATTTTAGCGATATAACAAGTCTGATAGGCTCTTTGTGATCTCCTTCATCTCTTAAATCAATTACCATTGGAAGTTTTTTCTTTTGCATTTGATCTGCAATTTGTTCTAGGATTTTTGATCCAGAGGCCTGATGAGGCAAAGCATTAACAATAATATCATTACCTTCTTGAACCCAACTAGCTCGAATTTTAAAACCTCCCCTTCCGGTTTCATACATTTCCATAAGTTCGTCTGATGAGGCAATAATTGGAGAAGAATTACTAAAATCAGGACCTTTTATAAAATTTAACAAGTCTTTAGTAGTAGCTTTTGGATTTTCCAAAACATATATTGATGCATCAAGAACTTCTTTAATATTATGCGATGGAATATCGGTTGCCATCCCTACAGCAATACCAGTTGTTCCATTAAGTAAAATACTAGGAATCTTTGCTGGTAAGATTGTTGGCTCTAATAGTGAGCCATCAAAGTTAGGTTGCCAGTCCACTGTTCCAAGCTTTAATTCCGAAAGCAATAAATCAGCAAATCCTGTAAGTTTTGATTCTGTATATCTCATAGCAGCGAATGACTTCGGGTCATCTTGAGTTCCCCAATTTCCTTGGCCATCTACAAGGGGGTACCTGAATGAGAAGTTTTGAGCCATTAAAACCATTGCTTCATATGCTGCACTATCTCCATGAGGATGAAATTTACCAATCACATCACCAACAGTTCTTGCTGATTTTTTATATTTTGAACCTGCATTTAGGCCGAGCTCACTCATAGCATACAAAATTCTTCTTTGAACAGGCTTCATTCCATCTCCAATATGAGGCAAAGCTCGATCAAGAATCACATACATTGAATAATTCAAATATGATTCTTCTGCGTAATCTTTAAGACTAATAGAAGTAAAATTTTTATTCATAACTAAACATTTACAATTTTTCCCCTTTTTTCAAGCCATTCTTTTCTTGCACTAGCATTTTTTTTCGACAAAAGTAAATCCATCATACTGTTCACGTTATCAGAGGAAGTTATAGTTAACTTTACCAACCTTCTTGTTTTTGGATCCATTACTGTTTCACGTAATTGAGAAGGATTCATTTCACCTAACCCCTTAAATCGTTGAATATCTATTTTAGGCCTTCCATTTTTTTTCTTTAATTTTGTTACAATATTATCTTTTTCATCTTCATCTAGAGCATAAAAAACTTCTTTGGCACAATCAATTCTAAATAATGGAGGCATTGCAACAAAGATATGTCCTGCCAAAATTAATGACTTATAGTGCCTCAAAAAGAGGGCACAAAGTAAAGTAGCAATATGCAGTCCATCTGAATCAGCATCAGCTAAAATACAAATTTTTCCATATCGCAATGAGTCAATATCAGGACTTCCTGGACTAACACCTATAGCAGTAGCAATATCTTGAATTTCAGCAGACTTGATAATTTCTGAACTCTCTAAATCCCATGTATTAAGGATTTTTCCTCTTAAAGGCATTATTGCTTGAAATTTCCTTTCTCTTGATTGTTTAGCTGATCCCCCTGCCGAGTCTCCTTCAACAAAGAATAATTCTGTTTCTGATAAATCCGTGCTATTACAGTCTGAAAGTTTTCCAGGAAGAGCCGGGCCTTGAAAAGTTTTTTTTCTATCAACTACTTTGGTCTCTTTTATCCTAGCTTGTGCAGATGCTATGGCTAGCTCTGCTAATTTTTCACCCTCTTCAGTATGCTGGTTAAACCAGATACTTAAGATATCTTTTGTAGATGAACTTACAAATGCTTGATGATCTTTTGAGTCCAATCTTTCCTTGGTTTGCCCAGCAAATTGGGGATTAGTTAATTTCGAAGAAATAACAAAAGTACTGTGTTGGATCAAATCGTCAGCTGTGATTTTCAAACCTTTAGGAATAAGATTTCTAAATTCACAGAATTCTTTGACTGAGTCCAGCAAGCCGGACTTAAAACCATTTAAATGAGATCCTCCTTGTGATGTTGGAATAAGATTTACATAAGACTCATTCATAAGATTTTTTGCAGGTTTTGCTGACCAATTCAAAACAAAATCTAATTCGTTATCATCTCCCGATTTATTACACGAAATTGACTCCTCCAATAATAATTCTATGCCTTCTGAGGATTCGACAAGATACGAAATTAATCCATTTTCGTATTTCCATGGAATTTTTTCATTTTTTTTCTCATCAAAATATTCAATTGTTAATCCTGGACACAAAACTGCTTTAGCTTTAAGTAAATGTTTTAAATTATTTTTGTCAATTTTAATTGTTTCAAAATATTGATTATCGGGAATAAAGCTTATAGATGTTCCAGTATTTCTCACTCCAATTTGACCAATTTTCTTTAAATCTGAGGTTTTTTCTCCTCCCTTAAAATTCATAGAAAACTTATAACCATCTCGTTTAATCTCTACAGAAAGTTCTTCAGAAAGAGCATTTACGACTGAAACACCTACACCATGTAAACCGCCTGAAAAGTTATAATCCTCTCCAGAGAATTTAGCTCCTGCGTGAAGCTTGCACATTATTAATTCAACCCCGGTAACCTTATGCTTTGGATGGATATCCACTGGCATCCCTCTCCCATCATCTATGACTGAAATTAATCCGTCTTTGTGAAGAGTAACCTTTATTTTAGAACAATGGCCAGCTAATGCTTCATCAATAGAATTGTCCAAAACTTCTTGAATTAAATGATTTGGTGATGAGGTATCTGTATACATTCCCGGTCTTTTGCGGACAGGGTCTAGGCCTGATAAAACCTCTATCGACTCTGAATCATAATTTTTAGCCAATTAAACTTCCTAATACATGTGAAATCTTATCTATTATTCTAGTCTAACTTAATAAAAAGAAGATTATATATTTTAAAGAATATAGGAGATTTTTATTGCAATAGATTAAAATATAAAAATGGAATTAAAATGTAAAGTTAACTTGACATATAGGTAATAAACAAGTTTTAATCTTTTCGCTAAAAACATCAAAAATTATGAAACTAAATTTTCTTATCACAATTCTATTCTGCTTTAACATTAGCATTTCAGCAGATAGTCTTTTAGATATTTATAACGATGCTTTAGAAAATGATCCTCAATATAAATCAGCTGAGTTTTCTTATCTTTCTGGTAAGGAAATTAAGGTTCAAGGAAGAGCTGCATTATTGCCTAACATATCAATAAATGCTCAAACTAACTGGAACGAATATTATCAAAATGGAAATTTGCAAAATCAATATAATAATTTCAGTGCCTCAGCACGGGTATCACAGCCACTTATTAGATTAGATACATGGTTTAAATATCGTCAATCAAAATTTCTTACAGATGCTGCAGAAGCAGATTTTGCATACTCCCAACAAGCACTTATAGTAAGAACAGCAGAACTCTATTTTAATGTTTTAAGAGCAATTGATAACCTGAGCGCTGCCAGGTCAGAAGAAAAAGCTATAAAAAAACAGTTGGATCAAATAAAGCAAAGATATGAAGTTGGACTTTCTGCTATTACTGAAGTTCAAGAAGCTCAACTGGCATTTGACCTAAGTCTTGCATCTAGAACGAGGATTGAAGGCGAAGTATATACTGCAAAAGAGTCTTTAAATGCATTAGTTGGTAAAGAAATCATTTCTTTAGATGGTTTGGTTAATGATTTAAATGTAACCAATCCAGTTCCTGCATCAAAGGAGGAATGGGCGAGGAAAGCAGTTAAAAATAATTTTAGACTTCAAGCGGCAAATCTAAGAAAATTTGCATCAAAAAATAATGCTAGAAGTGTTGCATCAAATCACCTACCAAAAGTAGACATTATAGGTGTGCAGACCGAATCAGAGACAAATCAATATTCATTTGATGGACTTAATACTGGTGGAGCATTCAATATAACAGTTCCAGATGAAACCCAGCGAGATACTTACAGCTTGCAATTATCAATGCCAATTTTTCAAGGAGGGGCAGTAATCTCAAGAACAAAGCAAGCATATGCTGAATCAAATAAGTCATCAGAGGATGCATTATATATTGAAAGAAGTGTAATTCAGGATGTTAGAAGTCAATATTCAAATGTACTTACATTAGTTGCAAATCTTAGAGCGCAAAAACAAGCTGTTATTTCTGCTTCTAGCGCGCTTGAGGCTACAAAAGTGGGATATGAAGTTGGTACTAGAAATATTGTAGATTTGCTTCAAGCTGAAAAAAATCTTTACAGTGCTGAACGCAATCTTTCAAATGCAAAATATGATTATTTGATAACTACTCTAAGGTTACATCTAGCAGCAGGGACTCTGTCACCAGAAAATCTGATTGAAATAAATAACTTACTCGGCTAAAAAATATGCCTGAATTGCCAGAGGTAGAAACCTCAGTTCAAGCAATTCAGGAGTTTTCTAATCAGGTTATTAAGTCTATTAAAATTTTTAATCCAAATTTAAGGTGGAAAATTAGCGAGAAGGATCTTTTAAAACTTCAGGGGAAAAAAATAAATAGTATTACTAGAAGAGCTAAATATATACTGTTTAACATCGAAAATTTACAAATACTTCTGCATCTTGGGATGACAGGCACCTTAAGAGTGAGTAATAACAGTTCAAATCTCTATAAAAAACATGATCATGTAGAGTTTATTTTTTATAATCAAAAAATTGTCTTTAATGATCCAAGGAGATTTGGCTCAATCCACCTCGTTTTAGACCCTAAAAATCATTTCTTACTTAAACACCTAGGTCCGGAACCTCTATCCAAAGATTTTAACGGCGATTACCTTTTTAATAAAATTAAAAAGTCTAAAAGTCCAATAAAAACTGCTCTCATGAATCAAAAAAATGTAGTTGGAATAGGAAATATTTATGTAAATGAAATATTATTTAATTCAAAAATAAGGCCTACAAGAAAATGTAAAACTCTAACAAAAAAAGATAATCAAGAAATTGTCATATCAACAAAAAAAATTCTAAAGAGTGCTATAAAGGCTGGCGGAACTACACTACAAGATTTCTATAAACCAGATGGAAATAAAGGTTACTTTAAAATTGATTTATCTGTATATGATCGTGATGGAGATCTTTGTTTATTATGCAAAAAAGAGTTTATTACAAAGATCACACAGTCACAAAGATCAACGTTTTTTTGTAAAAACTGCCAAATTTAATTGGCAAGCTTTTTCATTAATGCATTTTTAACATTTGCAGGTACAAATCTTGAAACATCCCCTCCAAACGTTGCAATTTCTTTAACTAAACTAGAAGAAACATAAATCAATGTATCTTTAGGAGTAAAGAAGATGCTCTCAATATCAGGAGCCAAACTTCGATTCATGGTAGCTAATTGAAACTCATATTCAAAATCCGCAACTGCTCTTAAACCTCTTATAATTGCAATTGCATCATTATCTCTTGCTAGGTCAACTGTTAATTGTTTGGAGTAACCTAAAACATCTATTTTAGGATTATCTTTAAAAATTTCTGAAATTAAATCCATTCTTTCACCAACAGTAAAAAGAGGATTTTTTGATTGACTTTCAGCAACACCTAAAATCACTTTATCAAACAAAGTTGAAGCTCTTTCTACAATATCGATGTGCCCAAATGTAATCGGATCAAATGAGCCTGGATAAATTGCGATTTTCATTATCGAATCATACTAAACATTTTTCATTCATCAAAATTAGAGGATAGAATAATTAACATGGAAAAAAATAAAATTATCTATATACATACTTCAAAGTTTATGAAAAGAGAAATGCCTTCAGCAGTAGATGATGCTGCTGAGGTTATGTCAGAACATTATCCTAGGAGATCTTTATATAAGAAAAAAAATGTAATTTATAATAAATGGATTGAAGATTGCCTTAATACTATTAAAAAAAATCTTCTCAGGCTTCTTTGTTGGGATCCCAAATAACTAAATTTTTTCTTTTAAGTCTATTAATAACTAATTTATATCTTGACTGCTCTTCTCTCCATTCTTTTACCCACTTGTCACCATCTCTTTCAGCGTCAACAAAAACTGCATTAGTAAATGCTATTGGAATAATTATTCCAGCATGTACTAATATACTTGTAAGAATGTTGTAACCAATATATCCAAGCCAAAATATAGCTATAAAACCAAAGGCAACACTCCAAATAGTAAACAATACAAGCATAAAATACGTCTGAAGACTAGGATCAACATTCTTAAGAGGATTGTACCTAACATCCATCACAGACCTCCAAGAGTCAACAACGAATATTATAAATGTTCGAAATGTACTAGGTTTTTTCATAAATTAAAATACGTTAATTTAAACTTACAAAATAAATTGGTGCTTATTACAGTAAATCATTTGTCATGACCTTGTTCCATGCCTGAATAAAATCACTTGCGAACTTTTCCTTAGAATCATCACATGCATAAACTTCTGCAAGGGCTCTTAGTTGCGAGTTAGATCCAAATGCTAAATCAACCCTTGTTGCAGTTCTTACTTTCTCACCAGAGACCCTATCAGAACCTTCATAAGTATTTCCGGTTCCATTTGGTTTCCATGAAACAGACATATCAAGCAATTTTGCAAAGTAATCATTTGTCAATTTATTAGGATTGTCAGTAAAAATACCATAATCATCATTACTAATTCCTAAAGATCTCATGCCGCCTAATAGAACTGTCATTTCTGGTGCTGTTAATCCTAATAATTGAGATTTATCAAGCATCATCTCCTCAGCAGGTATATCTGATTGAGAACTTAAATAATTTCTGAATCCATCTGCAACAGGCTCTAGAACCTCAAATGATTCCACATCAGTTTGCTCTTGAGTGGCATCTCCTCTTCCAGGAGTAAATGGCACCTCTAAGCCTGAGGCTTTTTCTATACCAACATTACCGCCCAACACAATAACATCTGCGATAGATGCTCCTGAATCTGAAGCAATCTTTTCATATACTGATAATACTTTTGAAAGCTGCTCTGGCTTATTAGCTTCCCAATCTTTTTGTGGAGCTAAACGAATTCTTGCGCCATTTGCGCCGCCTCTTAAATCTGAATTTCTAAATGTTGAAGCACTTGCCCATGCAGTTTCTACCATTTCTTGAATAGAAAGGTCTGTTTTAGATATAGCATCTTTGACTTGTGCTGCGTCATAATCAATGGTACCTGCTGGAATAGGATCTTGCCAGATCAACTCTTCTTCTGGTACCTCTGGTCCAAGATATCTTGACTTAGGACCCATATCCCTATGCAATAATTTAAACCAAGCTCTTGCAAAAGCATCAGCAAACTCTTCAGGGTTTTCATGAAATCGTTTTGATATCTTTCTATATTCAGGATCTTCTCGCATAGACATATCAGCAGTGGTCATCATGGTTGGAACTCGTTTTGAGGGATCAGCCGCATCTGGAGCCATATCTTCTTCTTTTTGATCTATCGCATGCCAAACTATTTTTCCAGCAGGAGTTTCCACTTTTTCCCATTCGTAACCAAAGAGAAGGTCAAAATATCCATTATCCCACTTGATAGGATCTGCTGTCCAAGCTCCTTCAAATCCACTTGTTATAGTGTCAGCACCCTTTCCTGATGCATGACTACTTTGCCAACCAAAGCCCATATTTTCCAAAGGCGCTCCTTCAGGTTCTAATTGGACATGGTCTTCCGGGCCAGCACCATGACCTTTACCGAAGGTGTGGCCACCAGCAACAAGGGCAACTGTTTCCTCATCATTCATTGCCATCCTAGCAAAAGTCTCTCTTACATCCCTTCCACTTGCTACAGGATCAGGATCTCCATCTGGACCTTGAGGGTTAACGTAGATTAAACCCATTTGTACCGCTCCTAATGGGTTTGCTAGATCTCTAACTCCACTATATCTTTCATTTGTCAGCCATTCAGTTTCTGCTCCCCAATTGATATCCTCTTCAGGTGCCCAAATATCTGGACGGCCTCCACCAAAACCAAAAGTCTTACCTCCCATTGATTCAATAGCTACGTTTCCAGCTAAAATTAAAAGATCAGCCCAACTAATTTTTTTTCCATATTTTTGTTTGATTGGCCAAAGCAGCCTTCTAGCCTTATCAAGATTTCCGTTATCAGGCCAACTATTTAGAGGTGCGAATCTTTGTGCGCCAGTTCCACCACCCCCTCTTCCGTCACCGGTTCTATAAGTGCCAGCTGCGTGCCAAGTCATTCTTATAAAAAAAGGCCC